>Ga0315285_10000248_pt1 | contig 54389 bp, 47 predicted proteins | sample YL17G09_36_MG_FD_203698 | JGI IMG/M metagenome (GOLD analysis project Ga0315285, IMG submission 203698) | Sediment microbial communities from Yellowstone Lake, YNP, Wyoming, USA - YL17G09_36 | ecosystem: Environmental > Aquatic > Freshwater > Lake > Sediment | place: USA: Wyoming | collected... | reverse complement strand
ATCCCGAGAGTTTCGAGGCGGGCAGCACGGCGCGTGGCAGCTTCTGAACACCCCGGTGAAGGAGGAGAAGAATTTCATATTTTCATGACCGTCCCCCATTATGACCGTCCCCCATTATTCGCATTATTCGCTAGCAGCTCCCGGTGCACAACAGGCGGGATCAGCACATCGCCGTAAAGGGTCTTGAGCAGGCTCAAATGATCGGCTTTGGCCAGCGCGATCAGCGGCCCGGTATTGCTTGCAATAGTCATCCCTGTGTTGCCCGCGCCGCGTTTCTATCAAGCCGTAACTCTGACTCGATCTCCTCGGGCGCGTAGTTGAACACCGGGACGCGATACCGACCGCACAACTCGAAAAATTCCACTCGGTTCACGCCCGCCAGTTCTGCAGCCTTGCCCGACGAGAGCTTGCCAAGCTCGAACATTTTCAAAGCCGCCATTAGGCGGATCTGGCTGGCCAGTTCGGCGCGGGTGAGGTGGACCACGTGCTCAAAATTTTCAGGGAAGTCGAGAGAGAGTGTGCTCATGACAGCTTCTCCATTTCGCCGAGTGTTTCGTGACGGCTGATTAGGACTTTGCTTGTGGGGGCACCCGGTCCTGAGCCGGCAGGATCTCTAGTCGGTTCCACCGAAGCAGCTAATTGCCGCAGGCGATACCCGCATGATTGCTTTATTCGGCCCCCGGTGTCAAGGGAAATGGGGCGAGATAGCGCGGCGAAGTTGTGGCAGGGGTCGGCCGGACCTTCAAGAGGCTCTTGGCGTAGAGACCTCCGCGGCCTTCGCTGAACGCAGGCAATGGGGAAGGCACAGCGTGGGAGCGGCGGCTCTGCGGGGCTCGCGGGGGCTCCTGGGAGGACACGAGGCCAAAGAATCAAGAAAGGTCTGTCTCTACCTCCTTTTAGGTAGGTCCACTCCGTCAAAAACACATTACACGAGGATGAATCGCCCGAGATTCGGTTGCACGGCAGGCAGTCTAGTGCATGAAATCGTGAGGTGTATCCGATTTCGCTGGGGAGGGGCCAGTACCGTCTCGAGGGGCGGTTGCACGCACCGGCCAGAGTGGGTGCTCCCCTGGGGGGACCTCCTCTCCGAGCGGAGAGCGGGAAGTCCCACCGCCGACCGGGCGAACCACCCCGTCGCGGGGAGCATGAGGGAGGGAATTCGGCTCACCCTTTTCAGTTTTGGGCGACGTATGGCGGGAGAAATGGAAAGATGGATCCCGCATGGCCTCAGGTGCCGGGGCGCATGCCGACCGTGAGGGCCCAGACCTTGCCCTCGGCGAAGATGCGCACGAGCTCGGTATCCAGGTTGGCGTCCTTCACCTCCATCCCCAGAATGTCCAGGGCCCGCTCGGGCGGGAGGGCCCGCTTGTAGGGACGGTCCGACGCCGTCAGGGCGTCGTAGACATCGCAGATCGCCATCATCTTGGCCTGGAACGGGATGTCATCGCCGCGCAAGGCGTTGGGATAGCCCCTGCCGGTCATTTTCTCGTGGTGCGCGTAGGCGATGGTAGGAATGCGTCGCAGATCTTTGGTCCAGGGGATCTGGCGCAGGAAGCGGAAGCTGTGGGTGACGTGGGACTCGATCTCCAGCCGCTCCTGGAGGTTCAGGCTGCCCTTGCCGATGGAGAGGTTCTCCGCCTCCTTCGTGGTGAGGAAGGGAACCTTGGCGCCATCCGCGTCCACGAAGGTGTTGGTGGCGATCTCCTGGATGCGCTCGAATGCCCCCTGGGGGAGAACGGTGGGCTTGTTCGCCTCCAGGATGAAACTGAACTCCTCGTCCACCTCGGCCAGCCGCCGCTGGAGCTCCTCGTCCAGGGCCGCCAGTTCCTGTTCACAGCCCGGCCCCAGCGTCAACGCCAGCCCCAGCTTCTTCTGGAGGTAGGTGGTCTCCAGAGTCTTCTTGATGAACTTGAAGCGGGCCGCCACGATATCCAGATGGTGCGGGTAGAGCTTATTGCCCTTGACCAGCACCGGCTCGCGCACGCCGACCTTGCCGAAGTCGTGTAGGAGCGCGGCATAGCGCAGCTCCCGCATGTCCTCGGCGGAGAAGGTGATGCCGGCGTACGGGCCGGAGTCCACCCGGTCTATCTTCTCGGCCAATCCGACGGTCAGAACGGCCACGCGTTCCGAATGACCGGAGGTGGTGGGATCTCGTGACTCGATGGCGTACACCGAGGCCTTGATGAAGCCCTCAAAGAGCTTCTGAATATCCTCATAGAGAATGGCGTTCTCGACGGCCACCGCGGCCTGGCTGGAAAGGGCCAGCAGCAGCTCCTCGTCTTCGAGGGTGAACACGCCGTCCCGCTTGTTCAGAACCTGGAGGACGCCGATGACCTCGTTCAGCTTGTTCAGCATGGGGACGCAGAGGATGGTCCGCGTCCGATAGCCGGTGCGCTTATCCGTCTCCTGGTTGAAGCGGGGATCGTTGTAGGCGTCCTGGATGTTGACCGTCTTTCCCGTCTGGGCGACGTATCCGGAGATGCCCATGCCGATCTTGATGCGGATCTCGCGCACCTCCAGGCCCTGGGCGATCTTGGACCAGAGCTCGTTCCGCTCCCGGTCCACGAGGAAGAGGGAGCTGCGGTCGGCCTCCATGACCTTGGTGACCTCGCTCAGGATCAACTGGAGGAGGCGGTCCAGGTTCCGCTCCGAGGCCATGGCCTTGCCGACCTCGAGGAGCGCCGTCAGTTTCTCCACGCGGGTCTCAAGTAGCTGTGGGTTCATGGTGTGATCCTCACTGGTGGACGGCTCGCTGCGTAAGAACCGCGGTAAGGGTAGCCAGATAACCAGTTCCGGTCAAGCTTTTCGCCAGGCCCCGGCAGGCGCCGCCGGACAGCCCCACCCCGGTTGCCTCTGGCCTAGCCTCTCAGGAGAACTCGCCCGGCGGAGCGGTGGATTGCACCCTTCCTGTCTCGGTCCGCGCGGCCGGTCGAATCGGCGAAAGATCCGGGACCATCAAGCTCATTGGGATACCAAGGGCCACGGCCCCCAGGCCAAAGAAGAACGCCGCCCGGATGCCGTGCGCCAACTCTCCACGGAGGACGGTCGGCATCGTCTGGAAAGCTCCTTCACCGCCGATCATGGATAGGGGGCTTCCCCCCAATCCGGACACGTGAGCGTTCAGAATCGTCCCCATGATGGCCACGCCGATCGTGGCGCCAATGTTCCGGAAGAAGAAGGGCAGGGTCGAGACGACCCCGATCTGTCCTCGCGGCGCCGTGGTTTGCACAGCGACGACCGTCGTGACGGTGATGAGGCCCATCCCCAGGCCCAGGATCATGCCGCTCCCCGCCGCGTGACTGAGCGGTGATCCCGTCCCGAGCCGCGTGAACAGCAGGTAGCCGGTTGTCAGGCCGACCATCCCTGCGACAGCCAGGGCGCGATAGCCAAGGCGATTCAGCAGGCGCCCGCCGATTGTGCTCCCCATGACCCAGCTCAAGCTGGTGGGAGTGAGAACGGTGCCGGCCTGGATGGCCGTGCCGCCCAGGACCGCCTGGACGAAGAGGGGAATGAAGGCGGTGGCGCCGAACATGGCGAGGCCCGAGAGGAACAGGCAAACCGTCGTCGTGACGAAGGTCCGGCTGCCGAAGAGCCCGAGCGGCAGGATGGGTTCCGGGACCCGACTCTCGACCAGCAGGAAAACCGCCGTGAAGATCAAGCACGCGGCTAGGCCTGCGAACGTTTCGGCCCCGAACACATGGCCCACCCTGCCGACCTCTAACAGGGCCAGCATCAGCGAGACGATGCTGACAACCAGACAGGCGGCCCCGGCGTAATCAATCCGCCGGCGCGTCCCCTCGCTGGCCATGCCGGTGAGGCCCACAACTAGCATATAATTGGCGGCCACGCCCACCGGGATGTTGACGAAGAAGGTCCAGCGCCAGCCCAGGTACGTGACGATGAGACCGCCGATCAGCGGACCGACCAAGGCCGAGATTCCCCACACGGCCGACAGGTAGCCCTGCATTCGCCCCCGCTCATGCGCTGGGAAGATCTCGCCGAAGACCGCCTGGGCGAGGGCGAAGGTGCCGCCCGCCCCGATGCCCTGGAGGGCGCGCGCCGCGATGAGGAAAACCATGCTGGTGGCCAGGCCGCACAGGGCCGATGCGCCCGTGAAGATCCAGACCGCCACCACGAACATGTTCCGGCGGCCGAAGAGGTCGGACAGGCGTCCGAAGATGGGGAGGGCCGCCGTAGAGGTCAGCAGGTAGATGGAGAAGACCCAACTGAAGAGGCTGAGGCCGCCCAGGCTGGCCACCACCGTGGGCATGGCGGTGCCGATCACGGTGGAATCCAGGGCCGCCAGGAACATGGCCATGTCCACCGCGATGACGACCAGCCACTTTTTTCGATCCATGCCCATTATCGAACCGCCATGACGCCAAGAACGCCAAGGCCAGAACAAGGCACGTGGTTTCCGCAAGGAAGAATCCCGAGAATCCCATGAAGACGATTGCCGATTCTCTCACCGAGACAACGATCTTCCTTCTTGGCGGCCATGGCGCACCAACGGCGGTGCCGTTGGCACCAACGGTGATACCGTTGGTGCCGGCGGTTCAATTGCCCTCTCTGGACTCAAAGAACGGCCTGAACTTCTCCGCCAGCTCGACCAGCTTGGCCTTGTAATACTCGACGTTCTCGTCCGGGTTCTTGGGGTCCCACTCGCTGGCCAGCTTGGCCGCCTCATGCACCTTCACCTTCTTCGAGGTGCCGGAGACGTAGTAGGAGATCTGGTCACCCGGCTGGTAGGGGCGGGCCGAGTGCAGGGCCAGCTCGTACGCCGCCGCGGGGTTTCGTTTGCTTCCCCGGATCTTTTCGCGGTACGTGTCGAGTGAATCCTGCAACGTCTCCGTCTTCATGAACTTGCGGACGTCGAATTTGTGCTGCTCGAAGGCCTCGGCGTAGCGCTGGGTGAGTTCCCGGATCTTCTGCGGCTCGCCCTTCAGCAGATGCAAGAACATCTCTTCCATCCACTCGCGCTGGAACAGCTCCAGCCCGCGCGACCGCAGGCCCGAGCCCGTGATGCTGAGGCGCCCGCCCTCGTCCAGCAGGGCGTAATTCTTCATCTTGTAGCTGAACATGGCCTGGTAGCGTCCTGCCAGCTCCAGGCTGATCCCCTCGGGCAGGACCTTGCCCATCTCGGACAGCAGGCGCTCCTCGTCCTCCGCCGTCCGGACATCAGGAGGCGCCACGAAGTAGAGGCCATCGGTGTCGATCTCGATGAGGCGGGCTCCCCGATCCTTCAACCACGCCATGACGGCGTGGATCAGCTCCCGCCCCTTGGCCGTCACCTGGTTGGCAGCCTGGTAGTCGTTGAAGTGCCCCATGGGGAAACCGAGGTACCCGTAGAAGGAGTTGATCAGGATCTTGAACGTGCTCTGCAGGGCCTCGTAGTAGTTGCGGGCCTCGTCCGTCTCCGACGCCCGGGCCAGTTGTTTGGCCTGGACCCGGAAGGCCCGCAGGTCCTTGAGGAGCGAGGCGAAGACGCCCAGGCTGTCGCGCCGGGGGAAGTAGGCGAAGGCCAGCATCACGGACGGGTACAGCGAGGTCACGTCGCAGTGCAGGACGCGGCGGGCCACGCCCTGGTAGGCGATCTCGGTGTGGCCGCCCAGGACCTCCTGCGGCGGCTCCGGGGTGGGGATGGCGCGCCGCTGGCGCAGGTATTCCCGGATCAGGAGGGCATCAATCTTCGTGGCGTTCCCGCGCAGGGCCACGTTCTGGTACGAGAACGGGAAGATCTGGGCCTGGACGAAGTAGCTCTGGCTCAGGATCGCGCTCAGGGCGCGCGCCTCCCGCACGTCGTCCAGCGCGTAATTGAACAGGGTGTCCGGCTCGTGATCGAAGTACCACGAAACCTTCTCGGGCAAGATATAGGTCCGGTCCTCGGTGGCCAGGCCGAAGTGCCTGGCGATCTCCTTCAGGCCGAACCCCTCCAGCTCGCGCGCGGTGACGTCGTAGTGCTGGGCCAGGATCCAGGTGTCAATGATGTGGCGGCCGAAGATTTCGTACTTCCGGTAGGTGATGGCCCGCTCGGCGATCTGCATGCGCGAGGGATGCCCTTGGAGGACCGCCCCGCCGCGCCCCAGGGCCAGCTTGACCTTGTGTCGCTTGGCGCGGGCCTCGATGTACTCCAGGTCGAACCGGAACAGGTTGTGGCCCTCCAGCACGTCCGGGTCCCGCTCCTGGATGATGCGGACCAGCTCCTTCAGCATGTCCGCCTCGGCGAGGGCCTTGCCCGAGATCACATGCTCCCACCCCGTACTGTCGCCCAAGGCGATGGCGGTGATCCGGTCCTCGGCCCGCGCCGCATTGGGAAACTCGTAGCCGGCGCGGCAGTAGGTCTCGATGTCCAGTTGCATCCGGCGCAGGTCCCCGAAGGGGAGGGTCAGGAAGTGGGTCTGCCCCGTCAGCATCAGGTCCTGCTGGATGGGGTCGTTGAAGAACAGGTAGGGTGCGTCCGACGCCGTCTGGGTCTTCCCCGTCACCTTCTGAAGGTCGGCCCGGGCCCGGAGGGCGTCGCCCCAGCCGTGCAGCAGGACCAGGAACCGGTAGAGCCCGTCGCCCTGAAGCTCTTGCACGTCGTAACCGCCGGCCCATCCCGTGAGGAGATCGGTGCTGGCCAGGAGGACGAAGGGGCGGAAGGGGCGAACGTCCGAGACCGTCTTAGCATCTTCTGTTCGAGTAAAGACGCGGACCTTGTCATCCCCATCCAATTCAAAGGCGAGGAGGCGCGGCGTCGAGTCGTGCCCGAACAGGGCGGCATTCTCGTGGAAGGACGGCGCTGTGGGGATCATGGTAAAAGCCTTCAGCCGTCAGCAGCGAGCTCTTCAGCTTCCGGAATGGCGGCGGCAGGCCCACCGCCTCCTGAGCTTTCTGCCTGGGGGTCATGGATCGGCGCAGCACGAAGGATGTCCTGCGCGCGGTCGAGGTCGCTCTCGCGGACTAGGATGCGGCGGCGGGCCAGCGGCCCGACCGTATAGGTGGCGTCCACGGCGTATTGATTCTCCGCCTTCAGGATGCAGGGGATCCCGTGCGCCTGGAGCAGGGAGCAGACGATCTCAGCCTCGGCGGGGTTCCACACCTCGATGGCGGTGACGACGGGATCGTCAAGGATTATCTCCTCGTCGTCCACAGGTGGATCGGGGACCAGCGGCACATCACAGTCTGCGCAGGTCAGGATTCCTGCTACGTACTCGCTGCCGCACACCGGACAGAACATGGGTGTTCCGCGCTTCAGCGGGAGACGGAAGTTGCCTCGTGGTCCTTGGATCCCACTATGGCCCGGAGATACTGGGCAAACTGGCGATCGGATCCCAGACTGCCGTCCCTCTCGTCCTGGGCCAGGGCCTCGTCGAGCAGCACGCGAGCCCGGTCCCTATCGCCCTGGCGGAGGTAAAAGGTCGCCTGGCTCAATCGGCTCGGGCCCGGGTACTGATCCATCAACGCTTGATAGGTGGCCAGCTCCTGCTCCGGCTGATGGTTCTGGCCGTACGCGAGGCCCAGCCGGAGGGAACTCTTGAGATGGAGCTTCGTTCCCGGTTGTGCCTCATCGCGCAACGCTTGAAAGCCCCGGATGGCCCCGTTCAGGTCGCCCTTTTCCTCGGCCAACCAGGCCTGGTAGAATGCGCGGGCCTGCGGATCGGTCTCTCTGCCGGTCCGCCACTCCAGGGCGCGGATGTTCGCCTCGCGGTTCCGTCGGTCCCGAATGTAGTTCCCAAGGGTATTGGCCGGCCACGTCACGTAGATCATGACCGCGACCCCGACCAGGCCCAGGCCTGACGACAGAACCAGGATCTCCAGCAATCGTCGGGTCTTTTTTGTCACAGGGGGCTCCCTCGGGCGCCAAAGGATTCGCGTCACTATAACATGCGGATCCGGGGGGTTCGAGGGAAAATGCTAACCGCCAAGGACACCCAGCGCTGGCGCTGGGTACCCGGAACGCCATGGCAAGTCAATCAGGCAGCCCGGCAATCTGGCAATCAGGGGTTCCAAGTTGCCGGGTACCCTCTGGGTGCGCCGGGTACCCCCTGGGTGTGCCCAATTGCCAGGTAATCTTGGCGGCCATGGCGTCTTAGCGGTTCGTTCTTCCCGGAAAAGGAGGTGCCCCTTGGCGCCAAGATCTTCTAAGAGAGATGAGGCGGAGCCCCGCGGTCGCGGCGGCGATATCGTCTTCCCGCATATCGAAAAATATCTCGAGAGTTTGGAGACCACGCGAGACGCCGTACTGATCGAGATGGAGCGTCAGGCGCAGGCAGGCGATTTTCCCATCGTGGGACCCCTCGTCGGGCGAATGCTGTGCCTGCTGGCCAAGAGCATCGGTGCGCGGCGGATCATGGAGCTGGGGTCCGGGTTCGGCTATTCCGCCTACTGGTTCGCCCGGGCCCTGCCCGAGGATGGGGAGTTGATCCTCACCGAGGGCTCGGCACAGAACATGGCCCAGGCCCGCGAGTTCTTCCGCCAGGGCGGCGTGCGCTGCCGGGCGCGGTTCGAGGTGGGGGACGCCTTCGAGATCCTGGATCGGCTGCCGGGCGATTTCGACATCATCTTCAACGACGTGGACAAGGAACAGTACCCGACGGCCTTTCACAGGGCGATTCCAAGAGTCCGCCGCGGCGGGTACTTTATCACCGACAACATGCTCTGGGGCGGGCGGGTCGTGAACGATGCCTTGCACCCCACCACCCGCGGCGTGCTGGAACTGACGCGCCTCCTGTTCCATGCCCCCAACCTCTACACTCTGATCCTTCCGATCCGCGACGGGGTGTCCGTCAGCCTGAAGCTGGAGTAAGCTCGAGGCGCTTCGGCCCTAGGTGTGCTTAGGACTCCGAGGACGGCTCAGAATCCTTCCGCGGACTCCTCGCCAGCCCATCCATATTGCAGGATCTACCCGCGGTCTAACCTGGGTTCCATAATCACATGGTTGTGAGCCGTGAGGCTTGGCCGCAGGTTCGAGTCCTGCCCGCGGAGCCACACTTTAGGGCGGGAGTAAATCGGGAGCACAATGCGTGTCAAATGCGGTCACTCTGGGTCATCCCCCATCATTCGGGACCACGGCTTAACCTGCTGAAAACACAAGGAAAATTGGTAGAACTAGGCATGAGGACTGTAACCGCAGAAATGGTCCTGAAAATGATTCCCCCTTCGGCACCATTGCGCGGCTGAATTCCAAGAACACGACTTTTCCTCGCAGTCTCTCTGCCGCTTGACCCGCGACCTGCGTCGCGGTAGGGTCTGGTCCGCTCCGAGCTGACTGGCGCCAATGGAGACTAACGGAGGGACGCATGATGGTGGGAGAGTACCTGAATCCTGTTGGGCTATTCGACCTGCGGGAGCGAGTCGCGCTGATCACGGGTGGTGCGGGCGGGTTGGGGCGAGCGTTCGCAGAGGGCTTGGCAGCTTCCGGGGCGATCGTGGCGGTTGCTGATATTGACGTTGGAGGTGCGAGCGGGGTTGCGGCCGCGATCAACCAGCGTGGCCAGCAGGCCGTGGCACTGCACATGGACGTTACGGATGCCAAGTCCGTCCGGGAAGTCGCTGACAGACTGTGCGAGGAGTTCGGTCGGATTGACGTCCTGGTGAACAGTCACGGCACCACCAAACGCATGCCTGCCGAGGAGTTTCCTGAAGCAGAATGGGATCGAATCATCGCGGTCAACCTCAAGGGGGTCTTTCTCTGCTGCCAGATCGTCGGCCGGGTCATGCTTCGGCAGAAGAAGGGCTCCATCATCAACTTGGCGTCGATCGGCGGGCTCGTTGCCCTCCCCATGAGCGTGGCGTACTGCGCCAGCAAGGGGGGCGTCGTGCAGCTCACGCGGATACTCGGCGTGGAGTGGGCGCCGCTGGGCGTCCGGGTCAACGCCATCGCCCCCTGTTCGGTGAACACGCCGCTGGTGCAGCGCGTCCTGGAGACAGAGCCGGAGTACCGACAACGGGTGCTGGACAAGATTCCTCTCGGGCGTATCGCCGAGCCGGCTGAACTGGTGGGAGCGGCGCTCTTCCTGGCATCCGACGCGTCGACCATGGTCACGGGGGCGATCCTCTCCGTGGACGGGGGCTACGTCGCCCAATAGCTTTGATCGCCCTCTCATGGCGTGAAAAAGGTGCCGGGAACCTTTTTGCTGGGGGTTTTCCTGAGCGACAACATGCTTTGGGGCGGGCGGGTCGTGAACGATGCCTCGCACCCGGCCACCCGCGGCGTGTTGGAATCGACCCGACTCTCGTTCCAGGCGCCCAACCTCTACACCATGATCCTCCCAATCCGCGACGGCGTGTCGGTGAGCCTGAAGCTGGAGTAACCTGCTCAGTTTGGGACTGACGCCAGCACTTTTTCGCTTCTCCAATATCTCGCGTTTAGAGCAGCCCGATCCATGAAAGGGCGGCGCCAGAACTGGATGTGCCGCTTCTCATGCGGGATCGCCCCTTCGCGTTCTTTTGAGATAACGTCATACCACTCACGGGACTGAGGGCGCACAAGCCTCGGCTTCCCTCCTTACGTGTCGGCCTCCAAGGAACAGGCAACTGGAGTTCTATTTTATTCGAGGAAGGCAACTGCACGGGATTCGCTTCTTATCGGCTCAAATCAGGAATCTGCTTTGTTTGATGATCATCATGGCTTACGATTTTGGGTTGGTTATCGCACCTAAACAAGGGCTGTATTGTTGCCTCTGGAGAGATTAATTTTCATTGTAATTTCAATTAGTTACGCCTTTTTTGATTTCTTGGAATCATTTTTCTTGACAGTGAAACGAATCCGTTATAAAACAAAAGCGTTATTTTTATCCGGAGGAGGAAGTTATGCCATCAATCACAATCGGACCGCCTGCGACGGGAGATGATTTTTTTGACAGGGAGACTCTTCTTGAGGACCTCTGGGAGGCGGTGGACGAAGGAAGTGTGCTCCTCGCAGCCCCTAGAAGGGTGGGCAAGACAAGCCTCATGCTCCGAATGCGAGACCAGTCTCCAGAGAATTGGGCGGTATTGTAAATTGAGGCCGAAGGTTTTTCGACCGCCGAGGAACTGGTGGCTGACCTGATCGTGAAAGTCGTAAAGGCCCAGCCCGGACTTCAGCGGTTCCTCAAGGGCATCCTCTCCGGCCTTATCTCCCGTTTGGAGGAACTGGAGATCTGGGAGGTCCGACTAAAACTTCGGGAGCATCTCCGAGGGCGTTGGAAAGAGAGAGGGATGCAAGCGATCCATGAGGTTCTCTCAGTGTCGCCTCACTGTCTCCTTCTGATTGATGAACTCTCTATTTTGCTCCATCAATTGGGAGCTGAGCCAGAGGGTTCGCAAGAGGCCGTCGCGCTCCTCCACTGGCTACGTGGCCTGAGACAGGAATTCGCCGGAAGGACCTCCATGGTCCTCGGGAGCTCGGTGGGTATCGGTCGCATAGCAGCTCATCTCGGTGCCTCTCGCACCCTCAACGACCTGAGACAGATGGAGGTTGGGGCCTTCGATCCTGCGACGGCCCAGCGGTTTGCAGAATTGCTTCTCAAATCACGAGGGCTCGAGGTAGACGATGAAACGAAGTACGCTATTCTATCACAGGTGGAAACCTACGTTCCTATCTTCGTCCAGATCATGGTGGACGCCCTTTCCAAGGAGGTCCGAAACCGAAATGTGAAGCCTGATCCCGGGCTGGTCCGCTGGTGTTACGAGGAGAGAGTCCATGGGCCTGAGTTCCGTACCTACTTCGAGGATTATTATGAGCGGTTGAATCGGTACTACACTCCAAACGAAGCGAGAGCCGCGAAACGGATTCTCCGTGACCTTTCAATGTCCGAACGAGGGGTCAATCGCTTTGCCCTCTACGATGCGGTCATGCATGAGCTGGGGCCTGTTGGTGAGCCCGAGCAGTTTGATCTGCTCTTGGCAGCATTGGAGAACGATTTCTATGTGACAGTAGGGAACATGGAAGAGCGAGTAACGTTCCACAACAAGTGGTTGCGAGATTGGTGGAGGCGCTACCATGGCCTTGGTTCGTAGTCGTCCGGTCCTTCATCACCCATTCGCCCCCTGGCTCGCCCCCCCAGACCAAGTGGCAAGAACGCTTGTCGGCCGAGAAGATGCATTAAGGAACGTGATCGAGAAGATTGATGCAATAGGCAAGGGGGGCGGAGCAAAGCACGTCCTCATCATTGGCCCACGAGGCATGGGGAAGACCCACCTTGTCTGCTTCATCCATCACTACGTCTCACAACGAATCGAGGCCAGGTCGGACCTGCCGGGTTTACCGAAGAACTGTATTTCAGTTCTCTTCGTGGAGGAGGAGTATGCTGCCCATGATACGCTCGCAAACTTCCTACTTGCACTGTGTTCCAAGCTCCGTGAAGCCGATCTCGGGGAGGAAGCTTGGCGATTGCCTAAAGGACTTCGCGAGAAGCCGGACCGCGCAGTGATTGATTGCTGTCTCGAGCGTATTCAGACAGTTTCAGGGAAACGACAGAAGAAATTGCTGATCCTCGTGGACAACATTCAAAAGGTCCTCCAGCAGTTTCCCGCAGAGGACCATCATCGCCTCCGTGCCTTCTTAATGGATCAAACGGCTCTTCTCCTTGTGGGCACCGCCCCATGGCTCTTCAAGGAAGTCGTCGATTATAGGGCCCCGTTCTTCGAATTTTTCGAGACTCTCTATCTCACTGATCTGACAGAGAAAGAAATGCTCAGGCTCCTTGCGGCCCGATTTCACGAAGACGGCTTGGAGGCGGAGTTTCGAAAGCGTGAGGAGAACCTGACGCGGAAGATTCCAGCAATTCGAAAGCTCACCGGTGGGAACCCCCGCTTAATCCTATTCCTCTATCAGATTGTCACCCGGTCTGCCTTTCTTGAGGTGGAGTCGGCCCTGCGGGAGCTGATCGAGGAACTCTCAGACTACTTCCGAAGTCGTTACGATGCCTTAGCTGACCAGCCGCGAAAGGTACTGGATACCTTAGCCCAGATGGAGGGACCTTCGACGCCGACCGAGATCGCGCGAGCTGCGAGACTCAGCGTTCAAAAGGTCAACGCTCAGCTTAAGAGGCTCAAGGGATGGGCATATGTGGAACCAGTGAAACATGAGCGAAGGCGCGCCACGCATTATGACGTAACGGAACGCCTTTTTCGGATCTGGCGCCAGACGGCAACGGTCGCAGGTCGTCAGCGATTCAAATTCCTTGCGCAATTTCTGAAGATCTATTACACGCCTGAGGAAATGGTCGAGATCGTCAGGTCATATCGAAAGGAACTTCTAACAAGGGAAGTGGCCGTCCCAAGAGAAGACTACAGACACGCCGTCGACGACCTGTACTACTTCCAAGAAGCCGCTTCGGGGGCCCTGTGTCGTGAGATCTTTGACCTCCGGATGGAAGTCTTCATAAGTCTAGAGGATTACACCCAAGCCGAGCAGGAGGCGGAACATTTCCTCGCAGGGTCTGTCAAAGCAGAGGATCAGGCGAGTGCTGCGGCAGCCTACAAGATCCAGGCGGAAGTCCATGCGGCTTCCGGGAGACACAAAGAGGCCTTGAAGGACGTGAAACAGCTTCTGAGGTTGGATCACTATGAGGAAGCGATAACCGCAGCAGAGGCTGTACTTCGAAAGGCTCCTTCTCTAGCGGAGGCCTGGGCTCTAAGGGGGCAGGCAGCCATCGGGCTAGACAACCATACATTGGCGTTGGAGTCCTTCCACAAAGCCACGGACCTTGAGCCGGGGGAAGCTCGCTACTGGGGGCTCCAGGCCTTAGCCCTGAGGAGACTAGCCCGGGCTGCAGAGGCCTTGGCCTGTGCTGAACGGGCCTCGGAGCTCAATCCGAATGATCCCCGGATCTGGGGGGAGCGCGGCCAAGCGGCGGAGGACCTAGGCGACTATATGAAGGCGCTGGAGAGCTTCCAGAAGGCCGCAGCTCTCGACCCGAATGACGCTTTCTACTGGCATTTCCAGACCTTGGCTCTTGGTAATCTTGAACGATATGCCGAGGCGCTCGCCTGTGCAGAACGTGCAATTGAATTGCAGCCTGATGACGCCCACTTATGGGAATGGCGAGGGATTGCAGCAACCGACCTAGGCGACCACGCGAAAGCGTTGGAGAGCTTCCAGAAGGCCACAGCCCTCGAATCAAAGGAAGCCCGGTACTGGAGGCTCCAGGCTCACGCTCTTAGGGAAGTGGGCCGGCATACCGAGGCGCTCACCTGTGCGGAGCGAGCGGTTGAGCTTAAGCCTGACGATCCTTGGACGTGGGTAGAGCGTGGCTGGGCGGCTGTCGAGCTTGACGACCGTACAAAGGCCTTGGAGAGTTTTCAGAAGGCCACGGCTCTCCAGCCAGAGGAAGCTCACTACTTGCACTTCCAAGCTATGGCTCTTCGCAATCATGGCCGGCATGCCGAGGCGCTCGCCTCTGCGGAGCGCGCAGTGGAGCTGCAGCCTGACAAGGCCCATTTCTGGGAATGGCGAGGGATTGCAGCAACCGACCTAGGCGACCACGCGAAAGCGTTGGAGAGCTTCCAGAAGGCCACAGCCCTGGAGCCGGATGAGGCGCACCATTGGGAGCTCCAGGCTGAGGCCTTTGGGAGATTGGGCCGGCATGCCGAGGCGCTCGCCTCTGCGGAGCGCGCAGTGGAGCTGCAGCCTGACAAGACTCGGGCCTGGGAGGGGCGCGGTCGGGCAGCGGCCGCCTTGGGCGACCACGCGAAAGCGTTGGAGAGCTTCCAGAAGGCCAGTGCCCTCGAGCCAAAAGAAGGTCACTTCTGGCACAAACAGGCTGAAGTCCTTGAAGACCTGGGCCGGTATTCAGAAGCCTTGGCGTGTGTGGACAGTGCAATCGAGCTGCGGCCGGAAGCTGGTAATCTTTTTGTTCAGAGAGCCTGGACCCTGAATGCCCTAGGGGGAACCAAAGAGGCACTCGAAGCCTTAGTCAAGGCGCTGGACCGAAATGCGTTGGAGCGAGATGTATTCCATGCGCGCGGGGATATTTTGTTGCTATCTGGGCGGTTCGAGGAAGCGAGGGAAGCACTAGAAAGGGGACTGGTTGTAGCTCCGGACGATTGGGACCTCCTGGTCGACCGAGAGATCACTTGTGCTTGTCTACGCGAACATGGCTCGAATATGGGAGGATTAGCGGCTGCCATCCTCGCGGTGAAGGTTCCAAGAAGTGCACCAGCGTTTATTGTTCGATTCTTGTTTGATGTCGCGGCGAGATGCACGACTCGCGGAGATCTTGATCGTGCCCGTCACCTCCTTGACGTGGCCTTCTCCATGCCGTGGCAACATGAGGAATGGTTCGGGAAGACGCTCGGGATATTCATCGGTAAGCTACTGGACGGCGCTCCTCTTGCCTTCGAAATGGTCATTGATAAGGCCAAAGAGAAGATCATCGAGCCGAATATCCTGGCCCTGCTGGACCCTTATCTCCAGACTGCTGCCTACATCCGAACAGGGGACGTCTCAATCCTGGACCGCCTGTTTCCTGAAGTACGAGAGTTGGTGTTGGAGATCAGCCAGCGGCTCAGGCGGCGTGCCTCGTCAAGCGGGAGCCAATAACGGAGACAAGAATCCCTAGAGCACGAGGCTGGTGGCAAATGGGACCGAGGCTGTACCTTATCCTACAAGAGGCGGAAATGGAGGCTTCGGACTCGACCGAGGACTCATTGGCTTTCAAAGCATTTGCCCTTCCTGCCTTGGTGGAATAGGATTTGCTTCTCACGCTGAGAGGTTAGTCTTTCCGCACGCCTCCACATGATCCAAGACAGCAGTCTCGGGGAGGGTCAATGATCAGCATCAGCAAGCTGTATTGTGGTGGCACCGCTGAGAGCGACGGCCTGCGTTACGGGCACGAAGCTCAGGCTCCGGTGGTGAGTGCTGGCGCGCCTCCCGCATCCAAGACGGCGGCCGAGCGACGGCCCGTGACGGTCTGGAACGTCACCCGGACATGCAATCTGCGCTGCATCCACTGCTACACTGACTCCGAGGCGCGGAAGTACAGTGGAGAGCTGACAACTGAAGAAGGAAAGGCACTCATCGACGATCTGGCCGGGTTCCAGATTCCGGCATTGCTGTTCTCGGGCGGCGAGCCGCTGGCCAGGCCGGATCTCCTCGATCTCGTCTCATACGCTCGGTCCCTCGGTATCCGACCCACGCTGTCAACAAACGGCACGCTGATCACCGACGAGACAGCGCGAAAGATCAAGGATGCCGGCTTCACCTACGTCGGAATCAGCCTCGATGGCGTCGGCGAGATCAACGACAAGTTCCGCGGGGTGGGTGGTGCCTTCGACCGGGCCGTACGCGGCTTCAAGGCGTGCGTCGTCGTCGGGCAGCGCGTCGGCCTGCGCCTGACCCTGACGCGGCACAACTTCATGAACCTCCACGGGATCTTCGACTTCATCGAGCGAGAGCAGATTGACCGCGCCTGCTTCTACCACCTGGTGTATTCCGGGCGGGGCGGGCAGATTGCGGAGGACGACCTGTCGCGGGAAGAGACGCGGCAGGCAATGGATATCATCCTGGGGCGGACCGAGGATTTCCACAAGCGGGGCCTGAACAAGGAGATCCTGACCGTGGACAATCACGTGGACGGGATCTACCTGTACCTGAAGCTCTTGAAGAAGGACCCGGCGCGAGCGGAGCAGGTCTTGAAGCTTCTCACCTGGAACGGGGGCGGGATGTACAGCTCCGGCGTCGGGATCGCGGACATTGACTTCATGGGGAACGTCCACGCCGACCAGTTCTGGATGCACTATTCCTTCGGCAACGTGCGGCAGCGGCCGTTCAGCCAGATCTGGACGGACACCTCGGATCCGCTGATGGCCGGATTGAAGAACCGGCGCGCCAAGATCAAGGGACGCTGCGCGCCCGGGATCTGCAAGTGGTTCGATGCGTGCGGCGGGGCGCTGCGGGTCCGCGCTGATCTGGTGTACAACGATCCCTGGGCGCCCGAACCCGCGTGCTATCTCACCGATGAAGAGATCGGCTTCACCGATGAGAAGAGGGCCATGGTGAAGGCAAGGGGCGAGGACTTTCCAATGCCGGAGTTCTCGCGCCCGCCGAAGGTCGTCCCGCCAAAGGCTTTCGACAACCCGCCTGCACTCTCCTGCACTGGTGGTGCCGAGGCCTGAGACATACCGCCCGGGCGCCAAACACTCCACGTGTACCCCGTTCCTGGAAGGTGTCGCTCGGAGCCGTCAGCATCCTGTTGACGGGCGGAGATCCTCCCGGTATATTCGCGATTGATGATCGCGATGCGACGACCGGCTTGGTGCCGCGTTCCCGCCTGGAGGATCGAGCCAGCCAGAACCCGTCGGATTCGTGCCTGCCTTTCCCTCCTGATCATTCTCGCCCTGTTTCTCTCCCCCGCTGCCTTTGCGACCAAGAAGCGGACGAAGCCCCCTGCCAAGCCGAAAGGCATCACGCACGTCGTGGAGCCTGGCCAGACGCTCTTTCGGATCAGCCAGGCCTACCAGGTGAAGGTGTCGGTGATCATGGAGGCGAACCGCCTCAAACCGCCCACATCTCTGAAGGTGGGGCAACGGCTCTTCATCCCCGGGGCGAAGTCGGTGAAGAAGGTTGAAGCATCCCGGCCGCTGACGACGCAAGAGCGGGAAGCACTGGAACAGTCGCTGCGGGAAGAACCCACGGCCTCGCCTCCGCCAATCGAGCCTGCGCGACCAAGGGTCCGAACCGATGCGGAACTCCTCTGGCCTATCGTTGGCCCGCTTAATTCCCCTTACGGACCTCGGCGGGGGAAATTCCATGCGGGGATAGATATCGGCTCACCTCACTACCAGGAGGTCGTCGCTGCGGCAGACGGCGAGGTCATCTACGCGAATGACACGAAGGGAGGATTGGGGAAGGCTGTGGTCCTGCAGAATGGAGGGGGGCTGCGCACGGTGTACGCGCACCTGTCCATCATGATCGCGAAGGAAGGGGACACCGTGCGGCAGGGACAGCCGATCGGAGGCGTGGGCGAGACCGGCCGGGCCACCGGCCCCCACCTGCACTTCGAAGTCCGTAAGAACGGTACCCCCGTCAATCCCGAGGACTACCTGCCGGCGACCATTGACGAACTGGTCCGCGACCTGTCGACGCGACAGTAGTGTCCAGGATCAGAAGTCTGCATCATGTGTCGGCGCCCGGGCGCTGACCTGACGTGCGGGCTTTTCAATCAATTTGTGCCGGCGCAGACGCTCTTGCCTGTGCTATTAGTCTTAGCGCTGACTAGTGCCGGCTTGGTCCCTTCTATTTCCCCTTCAACTCTTCCACCCTTAAACGGGTACCATGTATACACTTGACCATCTACGGTCGCTTTCACGAAAATCCCGCGGCCCGGGGCATATGCTGGCCAGAGGCATTTCAAGTTCACAGAGTAGGAGTTGCCCGACTTGGCGGTCGTTACTGAAGGAGCTGCCACACCATCTTCGCGTCCCACATCGAGCTGCGTCAATCCATTCGCTTTTACCTTGACTCGGTTTACAGTTATTGTGGAGTTGTCCCATTGCCCGGGCGTGTGGTCAATGTAATTGATGGTAAACTCCATTCCCTGATATTTTACTGTTTTTTCCTTCCAATCAGCGGCTGTCGCGAATGTCGGGAAAAAGATGACAGCAACTAATGTCAGAAGAACACCCCACCTCTTCATTTTGCCTCCTCCTTTCATCAGAAGAAACGTCTGACGTAGACCAGCCGACATATATCAGACGGTGGCCAGGAACGCAACTTATCCGACGGTGGGATAGGGGACGAAGCGGCTTTAGTGGCTTTATGCTGCGCTTCCCTCACTGCGCCGCGCGGGCCGCGACTCGACAGCCTGGGAGCCCTCCGTCATGTAATGGCGCGGGCGCTGAACTGTGCCGTGGGGCGGGCGTTGGTTCAAAAGCAACTTTTCGACACACAAAAGGGCCCGGCCGTTCCTCGGTTGTCAAGGTTGATCCCTCGCTCTCCACGTCCGCGAGACTAGAAAGCCGGAACGCTGAAAGGCCAAGACAATGGGCTCCCGTCGTCTTGTTCCCCGCTGAGTCGCGTTAACCGAATGCGGCCGCGCCCCTCACAAGACTGGCCCTGCGCTCGCTGATGTCATAGAATCCTTCCGCAAGCGCCATCTTCCCGATGCCACCCTGAGAACAAGCCATGACCGACAACTTCATCCTGATCGAAGGGGCCCGGCAGAATAACCTGAAGGGCCTGAACCTTCGGCTGCCGCTCAACGAGCTGATCGTGGTGACGGGGGTGAGCGGGGCCGGCAAATCCTCCCTCGCCTTCGACACGATCTACGCCGAGGGGCAGCGGCGCTACATCGAGACCTTCTCCCCCTACGCCCGGCAGTTCCTCGAGCGCATGGATAAGCCCCGGGCCGACCGCATCGAAGGCATCCCGCCCGCCATCGCGATTGATCAGACCAACCCGGTGCGGACCTCGCGCTCCACCGTGGGCACCATGACGGAGCTGAACGACCACCTGAAGCTCCTCTTCGCACGGGCCGCGCGCCTGTACTGCCGGGGCTGCGGGCGCGAGGTCAGGCGCGACACGCCAGAGAGTATCGTTCAGGAACTCCTCGTGCGCTCGCAGGCCCAGCCGTCCGCCCTGATCACATTCCCAGTCCAGGTTCCAAAGAACTTCACCACGGACGAGGTGAAGGCGCTCCTGGCCGGCCAGGGCTACACCCGCATCCACCGCGAGGAGGACGGCACGCTGGAGGTGATCCAGGACCGGGTGCGGCTTGCACCTGAGAACCGGGCGCGCATCGTGGAAGACCTGGAGGCCGCCCTCAAGCACGGGGCCGGCCGCGTGATATTTTACCCCCTCCACGAGCAGGGCCGCGCCGGAGCGCCGTGGCGGTTTTCCGCCGACCTGCACTGCCCGGATTGCGACATCCACTACCGCGATCCGGTGCCGAGCCTTTTCTCCTTTAACTCGCCCATCGGCGCGTGCCCGACCTGCCGGGGCTTCGGCCGGACCATCGGCGTGGATTACGGCCTGGTGGTGCCCGACGAGACCAAGACGATTGCCGACGGGGCGGTCAGGCCCTGGCAGACAGAATCCTACCGCGAGTGCCAGGACGATCTCCTGCGCTTCGCCAAGAGGCGCGGTGTGCCCATCAATGTGCCGTGGCGCGAGCTCAGCAAGACCCAGAGGCGCTGGGTGCTGGAGGGTGAGGGCGACTGGGAGGATGGCCTCTGGTACGGCGTGAGCCGGTTCTTCAAGTGGCTCGAGACGAAGAGCTACCGGATGCACATCCGGGTGCTACTCTCCAAGTACCGCGCGTACACCCTCTGCCCCGCGTGCCAGGGGGCGCGACTAAAGCCCGAGGCGCTCTTCTTCCGCCTGGGCACGAAGGAAGATGTGGATGCGGTACTTGCACGCGAGCAGCGCTTCAAGCCCGCCGAGGTCAGCGTCCCCGACGCGCAGTATGCCGAGCTTCCAGGCCTCGGCATCCACGGTGTCGTGTGCCTGCCCATCGAGCGCGCCCGAGCGTTCTTCGAGGGGGTTCACCTCCCGGCGCCCCTGGATGAGGCGACGGCGCTCCTCCTTCGCGAGATCCGGACGCGTCTCGGCTATCTCGTGGAGGTGGGTCTTGGCTATCTCACGCTCGACCGGCAGCCCCGCACCCTCTCGGGCGGCGAGGCCCAGCGCATCAACCTCACCACCGCGCTCGGCACCTCGCTGGTCAACACCCTCTTCGTGCTGGATGAGCCCTCCATCGGGCTTCACGCCCGCGACATCGGCCGGGTGATCGGCGTCCTGCGGCGGCTTCGCACGGCGGGGAACTCGCTCGTCGTGGTGGAGCACGATCCCCAGGTGATGCTCGCCGCCGACCGCATCCTGGAGCTGGGCCCCGGCCCCGGCGAGCGCGGCGGGGAGGTCGTGTTCTTCGGCCCGCCGGCCGAACTCCCTCGCGCCAAAGGCTCTCTCACCGCCCAGTACCTCACCCGAGAGAAGTCTGTCCTCGCGGAGGGGGCGCCGCAGCCCCCGGGGGCGGCCCGCCTCGAGATCTTGGCCGCGGCCGGGAACAACCTCAAGGCGATTGACGTCCGGATCCCCCTCAACCGCTTCGTGTGCATCACAGGGGTCTCAGGGTCGGGCAAGTCCACCCTGGTGCAGGACGTGCTCTACCGCGGCCTCGCCAAGCTCAAGGGGAAGCCCGTGGAGGCGCCCGGTCGCCATCGCGCTATCCGCGGACACGAGCAGATCCGCGAGGTCGTGCTGGTGGACCAGTCGCCCATCGGCCGCACGGCCCGCTCCAATCCTGCGAGCTACGTGGGGGCCCTCGATCCCATCCGCCGCCTCTTTGCCTCTGAGCCGGCGGCCCGGAGCCGCGGCTACACCGCCAGCGCCTTCAGCTTCAACGCGGGGACCGGCCGCTGCCCCACCTGCGCCGGCTCCGGCTTCGAGCACGTGGAGATGCAGTTTCTCTCAGACGTGTACCTCCGCTGCCCGGACTGCGAGGGCCGGCGCTACCGGCCCGAGGTGCTCGAGGTGAGACTCTGGCCGGCAGCCAGCACCCCCGTGCACCCCCACCCTGACCCTCCCCCTTCGAGGGGGAGGGTAATCGGAAAATCGATCGCGGACGTCCTCGAAATGACGGTCGCCGAGGCCCTGGCATTCTTCGCCGAGAACCCCGAGGTGGTGCGGGCACTCGAGCCCCTGGCCGCGGTGGGGCTTCACTACCTCAAGCTCGGGCAGCCGGTGCCCACCCTCTCGGGCGGCGAGGCGCAGCGGCTCAAGCTGGCCGGCCATCTGGTGGAGGTGCACACGCGCCAGCGGGATCCGCGGGGAACGCTCTTTCTCCTGGATGAGCCGACGACGGGACTGCACTTCGACGACATCGCCACGCTCCTCGAGGTCTTCCGGCGACTGCTCCAGGCGGGGCATTCCCTCGTGGTGATCGAGCACAACCTGGAGGTTATTCGCGCCGCCGACTGGATCATCGACCTCGGGCCGGAGGGAGGCGAGGCAGGCGGAGAGGTGGTCTGCGTCGGAAGTCCAGAGGCCGTCGCGGAGTGTCGGGCAAGCCACACGGGTCAGGCGCTACAGGAGTATGCGCTGAACCCGAACCTGACCGGGAAAGAGGTGGCGGCCGTCCGGGACCTCTCCCCCGCCCTGGTAACGGAGAACGCCATCCGCGTGTTCCATGCGCGGGAGCACAATCTCAAGAACATCGACCTCTGCATTCCCCGCGACCGGTTCACGGTGATCACGGGGGTCTCAGGCAGCGGGAAGAGCACTCTCGCCTTCGACATCCTCTTCGCCGAGGGGCAGCGCCGCTACCTGGAATCGCTCAACGCCTATGCGCGGCAGTTCGTCCAGCCCGTCTCCCGGCCGGACTTGGATGCCATCTTCGGCATCCCACCTACCGTCGCCATCGAGCAGCGCACGAGCCGCGGCGGGCGCAAGAGCACCGTGGCCACCCAGACCGAGATCTACCATTTCCTGCGGCTCCTCTTCGTGAAGCTCGGGACGCAGCACTGCCCCGACTGCGACATCCCCATCGAGGCGCAGACGCTTGACGCGATCCTGGCGCGGCTCCTGCGTGAGCATCGAGGGAGGCGCATCCAGCTTCTGGCGCCCCTGGTGAAGGGGCGCAAAGGCTACTACACCGACCTCGCGAAGTGGGCCCTCGGCAAGGGGTTCTCCCATCTGCGGGTGGACGGCCTCATGACCCCCACGGCAGACTGGCCGCGGCTCCAGCGCTTCCGGGAGCACGACATCGAGCTTCCCGTCGGCGAGATCGTGGTCACTCCGCGGGTCGAACGCGAACTCCGGGCGCTGCTCGAACGGGCCATTGCCCTCGGCAAGGGCGCGGTGCAGGTGGCCAGCGGGGACAATGGTCGTAAGGCACCAGCATCCGAGGCCACGTTCTCCACCCGGCGCGCCTGCCCTCGCTGCGGGCGGAGCTTCGCTGAGCTAGACCCGCGGCTGTTCTCCTTCAACTCCAAACACGGCTGGTGTGAGCGCTGCTACGGCACCGGGCTCGTGCTGCCCGGCTTCGACGAGAACCAGACCGGCGAAGAGATCTGGTGGACCGACTGGTGGGGAGGCCCCGAGCGCACCTGCCCCGCCTGTCAGGGGAAGCGCCTCCGCGCCGAGGCGCTGGCGGTGCGGTTTGCGGGACACACCATCGCCGAGCTCACCGCGCTCTCCGTCGAGGCCGCAGAGCGATTCTTCGGCACACTGCGGCTCCGGGGCCGCGCGGTCGCCATCGCACGCGACATCCTCTCGGAGCTTCAGGCTCGCCTGATGTTTCTGAAGCGGGTGGGGCTCGGGTACCTCACGCTGGACCGCTCGGCCCCCACGCTCTCGGGCGGCGAGGCGCAGCGTCTTCGGCTCGCCTCCCAGTTGGGATCGAACCTGCGCGGCGTTTGCTACATCCTGGATGAGCCTACCATCGGGCTGCACCCGCACGATCACCGGCGGCTGCTGGACACGCTGGCGCGGCTCGAAGCGAAGGGCAACACCGTGCTGGAGGTGGACCAGACGCCCATTGGCAAGACGCCGCGCTCTTGCCCGGCGACCTACGTCGGCTTTTGGGACGACATTCGGCGGCTCTTCGCTGCTACCCCGGAGGCGCGTTTGCGCGGCTACGGGCCGGGGCGCTTCTCCTTCAACGTCAAGGGCGGGCGCTGCGAATCCTGCGAGGGGCAGGGGGTCAAGACCATCGAGATGAGCTTCCTGCCCGACGTCGCCGTGACCTGCGAGTCCTGTGGTGGCACGCGCTTTGCGCCCGAGACGCTGGCGGTGCGCTACAAGGACAGGACCATCGCCGAGGTCCTCGCCATGAGCGTGGAGGAGGCAGTGGAATTCTTTGCCATCCACGGGCGGATCCATCATGCCCTCCGGCTCCTGCAGGACGTGGGGCTTGGGTATCTCACGCTGGGCCAGAGGAGTCCCACGCTCTCGGGCGGCGAGGCGCAGCGGATCAAGCTCGTGACCGAGCTGGCCAAGGCACGCACCCCTGTCGCTGTCCCTGTCCCTGTCGGGTGGAAGGTGAGAGAGGGAGTCGAGCGTCACTCGCTCTACGTGCTGGACGAGCCCACCATCGGCCTGCACATGGCCGATGTGGAAAAGCTGGTGCGAGTGCTCCACTGGCTGGTGGACGCGGGCAATACGGTCCTCATCATCGAGCACAACCTGGATGTCATCGCCGAGGCGGACTGGGTGATCGACCTCGGCCCCGAGGGCGGGGAGCGCGGAGGCAGGATCATCGCCCGGGGCACCCCCGAGCGAATTGCCCGTGTGCGCACCAGATCGCATACCGCGAGGGCGCTGGCGGAATTCCTGAGACGGCACGGCCCGAGGCAAAGCGAGTAGCGTCTCGTCGCAGAAATTCGCGACACCCGGCGCGTCCCCCGCTGCCACCCCTGGAACTGGGGGGCGGGCGAGGGGAGGACAATTCGGCTTGGCAAAACCGGACATTTTGAACTTGGCGCTACATCCGCCCGCGGTTGACGGCAGGCGCGCGGGATGCCATAGTGGGCCAACGTTTGTCGAACGGGGAGGGCCACTCACGGAGGGAAACGGCATGGAGGGGCTCGTCTGGCACGGCCCGCACGATATCCGGCTGGAGGACGTCCCGGAGCCGGTGTGCAGCGAGGGCGAAGCCATCGTGGAGGTGAGGTACGTGGGGATCTGCGGTTCGGATCTCACGATCTACCAAGGCAAGCACACGCGGGCGAAGCCGCCCACTATCCTGGGGCACGAATTCGCCGGCGTCGTCGTAGAGCGGCGGGGGGAGGACTACCCCGAGATCCAAGTGGGCGACCGGGTCGCGGTCAATCCCACCTACGCCTGCGGCCAGTGTGAGCTCTGCCGATCCGGCCACGGCCACATCTGCCACCAAAAGGGGCTGTACGGGGTGGACACGGACGGGGGCTTCGCGCGCTACGTGAAGGTGGCGCTCCAGAGTCCGCACCAGCTCCCCGCAGATGCCTCTTTCGAGGAGGGGGCCCTGCTCGAACCCCTGGCGGTCGCCGTGCGGGCCGTGCACCTCGGACGGCTGGCGTTCGGGGAGAGCGCGCTGGTGCTGGGAGGTGGGCCGATCGGCCTCCTCAGCGCTGAGGTCGCGCGGGTTGCCGGCGCCCGGCAGGTGCTCCTGGTCGAGCCGCAGGCCTTCCGGAAGAAGCTGGCGGAGTCCATGGGGTTTTCGGTCCTCACCCCGGAGGAGGCCACCCGCGAGCACGTCCTGGAGCTCACCGGCGGCCGGGGCATCGATGTGGTCGTCGATGCAGCCGGCGTCCCGCCGGCGGCGTGCCTGAGCACCCAGCTCGTGAAGCGGAGGGGCCGGATCGTCGTCGTGGCGGTCTACAAGGAGCCCGTGCCCGTGGACCTGATCACGCTGGGGTACGGGGAGATGCAGATCCTGGGCTCCTGCGTCTACACCCCCCAGGACTTCGGCAAGAGCGTCGGCCTGCTCGAGGAGAAGCGCGTGGAGCTCACGCCCCTCGTCACCCACCGTCTGCCGCTCGCGGAGGGGATCGGCGCCATCGAGCGGCTGACCAAGGGGATGAGTGCCCAGAAAGTCCTCCTGGCGGTGAGCTGACGGAGCCACGACGCAGAGGCGGGAATCTGGTTTGTGTGCAACTGGGAGAAGATACCGCTCGGTAATAGACGTAGGTTCAAAAGCGCATTCCGCTAGGTCCGAGAGCTCGGGATCGGCTCGCCCTTCCGGTTCGTCTGATGGCTGCACCGAGTGCCGGCTGACCCGAAACAGGTCTCCACCGCGTCCCGTGCCCAGGACAGCCGAAGAAGCGGCATGCGCAGAAGGGGATCCCAGCCGCCACCACCGACTCTTCTCGCAAGTTGTTCTTGCGCCTACGTCCCCCATTAGAGACGGGCCGCGCCACCGCCCCCACCTGCACTTCGAGCTCCGCAGGAACGGCGTTCCCGTTAACCCCGAGGACTACCTTCCGGCCGCGACTGACGAAGTGGTCCGCGACCTCTCCTGGCGACGGTAGCGAGTACGGGGGGTCTCTAGCATAACCCGGCATTCTCCACCCCTGGGCGTCTTGCTTGACAGCCCGTAGGACCCTGGTGCATGCTCTCCTTGATGACGGGGAAGGGTGGCCACCTGTCCCGTTCACGAGGAGTGCACTTCTCCTTTCGTGCTGTAGTGCTGACCAGGAGCGAAGTATCAGCGGGCAAACATCCGCTCGGGCAGGGTAAGTATGGTGTGCCAACGTCCTGCAACACACTGATCCCTGCGAGTCCCTCAACGGCCCGGGGATAGGCAAGAGGGTGTGAGTCGAATAGCTTCCCTCAAAGGCAGGCCTGACCATGCGAGACCGATTAGCCACAACGACAAAGATGACCAGGAAAATTGGTCGAACGACCAAGAAATTTGGTGGTTCAGGATGGGAGGGGCTCTTCTCTTCTCCGACCCTCGCCAGGCTGTTGACGGCCCTCCTGACTCATCCCGAACAGGCCTTCTACCAGAGGGAGCTGATAGACGCCGCCGGATCGGGGCTTTTCACCGTGCAGCGAGAGTTGGCCCGCCTCGAGAAAGCGGGCCTGGTGGTCAAGACTCCTCGCGGGAATCGAGCATACTATCAAGCGAATCGCACCCATCCAGCATTCGAAGACCTGAAGCGTGTGATTCTGAAGACCTTTGGCCTTGGGGATGCGATCCGAGCCGCCCTGGCCCCCGTGGCGGACCGCGTACGCATCGCATTGGTTTATGGCTCCTTTGCCCGTGGCGAGGAGACCGCCGCGAGCGATATTGACCTTCTCCTGATCGGCGACCTGGCGTTGCGTGAGCTCGCGAATCTGCTGGGGCCGGTCGCCAGACAGCTCGGGCGGGAATTCAATCCCACCGTCTATCCGCCTGAGGAGTTCAGGCGCAAGGCCAAGGAAGGCCACCATTTCATCGCCCAGATTTTTCGGTATCAAGGCAAATCCCTCCCTCTGACGACGATGCGTCCCTGTGTGATTGTATGAGCCCACTCCGCGAGGGACCTCTCTCCGGTGTGCTTCGCCGCCCCAGCATACTCGCGCGCTGCGCTGTCGTTGCTGGCGAGAGCGGCACAGCGGCCAGCCTGCTCCCTGTTCGCCCGCGGCGCAAGGCGGGGGACGTCAGCCATCCTGGGACCAGCCAAGCTCCAAGGTAAGCGCCTGGCCAGGGGTTGCAGCACTGATCCCGGACTCGCCAACGCCGTAGAATCCCCTTGCCAGCCACGTCCTCCGGCCCCCGTGCGAGCCAAGATGGTGCGGGTCCCGCATGAAATCCGAGCTTGCAATTGTGCGTTTCAAATGCATATTTGCACAGCCGGAGGCGCTTCGCCCCGCGTCGTGGAAAGGGGGAGCCGGCCGCTTCTTCGGTGCTGAGGCAATCCCCGTTCTCTTGTTCGCGCATCGTGCCCTGGGGTCATGTGTCCGCCCCTCGGGGCGGGCCGAGGCCGCAAGCCGGGCCCAGGGGGACCGGGGATAGGGCAACGGTCCATACCTTGGTATGGATCGGGCTTGGGGCGGAGGGCCGCGTGGGGTACAATTGAACTGCGAGTGCAGAGGGGAGGGGAGCGGGGGAGGAGAGGGCAGAAGGCAGTAGGCAGGGAAGTGCGCCAGAAGGGGATCTCGACGGGGGAGGGGAGAAAAGACCGTAGCGCAGGAGGAAGCTGAGGGGATCATGGGAAAAGTTCGAACGCTTGCGTGTCCGAAGTGTCAGCGGCAGGTTTCGCCGGCAGACCGCCAATTCTCTTGCCCGGATTGCCGCACGATCCTGGATGTCCAGGTGGATCTGAGCCATCTGTCGGCGGACTTTCAGGACAAGCTGCTCCGCCGTCAGGATTCCACCATCTGGAAATGGCACGAGTTCCTTCCGGTGGAGGATCTCTCCTGCATCGTGAGCCTGGGGGAAGGCTACACACCCCTCGTGCACACCGAGGCGTTGACCCGAGCGACGGGACTCCAGCGCCTGCACATCAAAAATGATACGCTGCTGCCGACGGGCTCCCTGAAGGATCGGAGCAACTCTGTGGGTATCTCGAAGGGGAAAGAATTCGGCGTCACCACTGCGGCCGTGGTCTCGACGGGAAATGCGGCGGCCTCGGTGGCGGCCTATGCGGCCGTGGCAGGCATGCAGGCCGTGGTGATCATCTCGGCCAACACCTCCCCTCAGAAGGTGGCGCAGGCCGCGATCTACGGCGCCAAGATCATTCCGGTGAAGGGGTCCTTCGACCAGGTGGCCAGCATCTACCGGGCTGCCGTGGAGGAGTTCGGTTGGTACGACTGTCTCTCCAGCAATCCGTACCGACTGGAGGGGAAGAAGTCGTACGCCTTCGAGACGTGGGAGCAACTGGACGGCGAGGTGCCCGACTGGATGTGTCACTGCATCGCCGGTGGCGCGGGCGTGGTGGCGGCCTACAAGGGATTCCGCGAGCTGAAGGGTCTCGGCTGGGTGGAGAAGCTGCCGCGCATGGTCGTGGCCCAGGCAGACGCCTGCGCCCCCGTCGTTCGCGCTTTTGAGCGTGACGCGGACGAGGTCACCCCGGTCGAGGCGGGGGAGACCATCGCCGAGAGCATCCGGGTCGGAAAACCGTCCGCCATGGCCACGCGGGCCCTCTGCGACGTCCGCACCTCCGGTGGTGCCGCCGTCGGTGTGACCGATGATGAGATCCGGTCGGTGCAATCGCTCATCGCCAGGACGGCCGGGATCTTCGGTGAGCCGGGTGGAGTCGTGTCGGTGGCGGCCGCGCTCAAGCTCAAGGCGCAGGGGAAGATCGGGGCGGACGACCTGGTGGTCTGCACCGTGAGCGGCCACGGCCTGAAGCAGGTCGAGGTGCTGGATCCCTCCCGCTGGGTCAGCCGGCCCATCCCGCCGAAGCTTGATGCCCTGCGTGCGCGCTTGAAGGAGCTGGCGCAAGGAGCCAATGAAAAACCGACAACGGACAACTGACAACCGACCACTGCGATCCTTCGCTTGATCATTTTCGGTTGTCGGTTTTAGATTTTTCATTGTCGATCGGTCATGCTTCTGATCCGCAGCATCATCCACCTCGACATGGACGCGTTCTACGCGTCGGTGGAGCAGCTCGATCATCCGGCGTATCGGGGGAAGCCGGTCGTCGTGGGCGCGGACCCTCGGGGCGGCAAGGGGCGCGGGGTGGTGGCGGCATGCTCGTACGAGGCGCGGCCTTTCGGCGTCCGCTCGGCCTTGCCCATCTCGCAAGCCTACCGGCTGTGTCCCCAGGCCATCTACGTCCGGCCCCGGATTTCTCGCTACGCCGAGATGTCGGAGCGGATCTTCGCGATCCTCCGGGAGTACACGGACCTGGTGGAGCCGCTCTCCATTGACGAGGCCTTCCTAGACGTCACGGCCAGCCAGCGTCTGCACGGCCCCGCAGAGACGATCGGCCGGACCTTGAAGACCCGCATCCGGTCGGAGCTGGGCCTTGTTGCCTCCATCGGCCTCGCCCCGAACAAGTTCCTTGCCAAAGTCGCTTCGGACCTGGGCAAGCCGGACGGGTTCGTCGTCGTCTCCCCTGGCAGGGAGCAGGCGTTCCTGGATCCTCTGCCGATCTCGCGCCTGTGGGGCGTGGGGCCCAAGACCGAAGCCCGCCTCAAGCGGCTGGGACTCCAGACCATCGGCCAGATCGCCCGGATGCGCGTCGAGGAACTCGAGACGATGCTGGGGAGTGCCGGACGCGACTTGTGGGAACTGGCGAACGGCATTGATGACCGTGAGGTCGTGCCGGGGCAGGAGGCCAAATCCATCGGGGCCGAGACCACGTTCGAGGAGGATACGGATGATCGTGATGAAATCCGGAAGACCATCCTGGAGCTGTCGGATCGGGTGGGCCACCGCCTTCGGCGGGAGGGATATCTAGCCGGCGGGGTGACATTGAAGTTTCGCGATCACCTGTTCCACACCGTGACCCGTGCCGCCGTCCTGGGCCATCCCACGGATGTGGGCGACGACCTTTTCCGGGAGGCATGGCGGCAGCTCCAGCGGGTGAGCTGGGCGGGGAAGCGCGTCCGCCTGCTGGGCGTGACCGCGACGCACCTGCACCAAGCGACCGGGTCACCGGGGAGCCAGCTCAACCTGTTCCCGCCTGCGGCCGATCCCCGGCGGAAGCTGGCCCGGACGGTGGACGCCATCAGGGAACGATTCGGGACGGAAGCGATCACGCGAGCTTCACTCGTTGCCGATGCGCCCTCCCGGAAGCGTCGGAAGGTTGCCAGTTCAGATTCCAAGTCGCAATGACGCATACCAGAACTTCCTCGGATCCGCAGATTACGCCCGCCCATGTCCGCCTTAGGCGGACAGGTCGTATGGGTTGCGATCTGGGCGGGTCCGCCTATGGCGCGACAGATCACGCAGATGTCACCCCCACCCGAGCCGTTCGGCTGAGCTCACGACGAAGCCCTCCTCCCTGAGGGGGAGGGATGAGGAGGGGGGGCGAAATCCGTGGTTGAGTCGAAGGTCATCCGTGGGGTCTTGGAGGGGGAGAGGAGATGGCAGCTAGAATTCTCAAGGCGCATCCGTTGGTTCGATTATTCGCCAGCCTGACCGAAGAGAACTTCGCCGGGCATCTCGGCTGGCCGGATGCCGAGGTCATCGGGTATGTGACCGACGTCCTGACCGACTTCGTGCACGTGGATCAACTCTACAAGATCCGGAATGCTCAGGGAAGGCGGGTGGAAGAGGTCGCGGAAATGCTCGCCGAGGGCGACCTGCTGCACCGTGCGGAAAGCATAGACCGCGAGCGCGAGGTGCACAGGCACATCGGTGACTACACGCTGTTCATGACCGGGATTTTCCCCGAGTTTCTCCGGCGCCTGAAGACCTCCAAGGTGGTGATCTCGCCCGACGCCCTCTTGGACTACATCCGAGTGGGCAAGCGCTCCTACCGGATCGTTGCCGAGTTCACGCATGGCCCGTACGAGGAGTCTGCGCCCCTCTTCCGCAAGCTCGCCGAGAATTTCGAGTTGTGTGTCTACGGGCTGGGGTACGTTCGGGCCGATCTGGATCGCCTCCGCGATCCCCGCTTCCAGGCGCTGAAGGGGCGCCTGCTCGGCTGAAGTCTCCTCCGGCCGACGGGGATGGCGCCGGGGTCGTCGTCTATTCTGCGCCCCATCCTCACCGCCGACATTCCGCTTGACGTGCCCTCCGGAGCAGTGGTAGCGTCCCCGTCGATATCTCTTCGCCCTGGTGGTCTTTCCCTGGCTGGGCCATCCCGGCGGTCCCACGAAAGCGCGGGACAGCCGCTCCCGAGCGCAACCCGTTTTTCAATTTCGGGTGCTTCCCCCCAATCATGGGAACAGGGGACGGATCAGAAACCTCGCGGCCAGAAACCAAAGCGTGAGGGAAGTTCCCGTGAAGATCACAGGTGTCCAGAGTTTCGTGGTTTCTCCCACCCCTCCCAAGCAGGGATGGAGAGTTTCCAAGCATCTTCTCCTGCTCAAGGTGGAGACCGACGAGGGAATCGTGGGCTGGGGCGAAGCCTTCAGCCTGCGGGACAGAGAGAAGAGCATTGTCGAAAACATCTCCAGCCTCGGCCGCTACCTCATCGGCAGAAACCCCTTCCACATAAAAGCCTTCACCACGTGGGCCTGCACCAAGTTCGCCGAGGGGAGGCCCGCCCTGGAGCTCTTCTCCGCCGTGAGCGGGATCGAGCAGGCCCTGTGGGATATCGTCGGGAAGGCGCTCAACACCCCTGTCTATAACCTCCTGGGGGGACCCTGTCGCGACAGGATCAGGGTGTACGCCAACGGTTGGACCTCCGGCGCACGAAGCGCCAAGGAGATGGGCGAGAGGGCCGCCGAGCTGGTGAGCAAGGGGTTCACCGCCGTCAAGCTGTACCCGTTCGAGAACGACGACCCCGAAGCGACCGTCGTGGAGAACGTCCGGGCCGTCCGGGAGGCGGTGGGGCCCGCGGTCGACCTCCTCATCGATGTCTGGCGCCGCCCCGAACCCTCCAAGGTCATCCGGGTGGCCCGGATGATCGAGGAGTTTCGGGTCTTCTGGTACGAGGAGCCGGTCCCCTCCGAGAACCTCGATCTCCTGGCGGAGGTCCGCCGCTCGATCCGCCTTCCCGTGGTCACGGGGGAATGCCTCTACACGAAATTCGACTTCCGGCAGGTGCTGGAGAAGCGGGCTGCGGACATCCTGAACCCCGACGTGGCGAGCTGCGGAGGGATCCTCGAACTCAAAGAGATCGCGGCCATGGCCGAGCCGTATTATGTCCAGGTCTCCCCGCACAACTACAACAGCACGGCGGTGGCCCTGGCCGCCACCCTGCAGGTGTCCGCGGTCATTCCCAATTTCGTCATCACGGAATACTTCGTGAACTTCCAGGAAGTCGGGGACGCCATCTCCGTCCATCCGTTCAGATTGGAAGAGGGATGCATTCGACTTCCGTCATCTCCCGGCCTTGGAATCGCCATCAATGAGGCGGCCCTGAAGGAACACTCCTTCCGGGAATTTCCGCTGCGGAAATGGTAAACGCCAAGGGAAAGGAGCAACGGTAATGCGCAGGAGCAGTCGGCGAGTTTCCGTATCCGCTTATCTCCTTGCCGGTTGGGCAGCATTCTCGCTCGTCCTCTGCCTGGTTGCCTCGGACCGGGCCTGGGGGCAGGAGAAACCCCGGTATGGCGGCACCTTCATCGTGGGCACGGGGGGGGACCCGGTCAGGCTGAACCTGGCGTCGGGGTTCAGCACCGTCGACACGCTGGCGGCCGCCAGCATCTTCAACATGCTCGTCAAGTCCGATTCCGAGCTGAACCCGCAGCCCGACCTCGCGGAGTCTTGGAAGGTCTCCGACGACGGCCTCACCTATACCTTCAATCTCGTCAAGAACGCCACGTGGCATGACGGGAAACCCTTCACCGCCGCCGACGTCAAGTTCACCTTCCTCGAGGTGATCAAGAAGTACCACCCGCGGGGGTCCGTGGTGCTGAATGCGGTGGACTCGGTCGAGACGCCTGCTCCAAACACGGTCGTCTTCAAGCTGAAGTACCCCTACGACCCGCTCATGAAATTCATCGGCAACGAGGCCTTCATCATTCCAAAGCATCTGTACGAGAACACGGATATCCTGAAGAACCCGTATGACATGAAGCCTGTCGGCACCGGGCCCTTCGTCTTCAAGGAGTGGAAGAAGGGAGACCACATCACCCTGGAGAGGAATCCCACCTATTTCAAGAAGGGCAAGCCCTACCTGGACAAGATGATCATCAAAGTGGTCCCCGATGCCTCCTCGCGGATGATCGCCTTCGAGGCGAAGGAGATCGACTATCTGTATTACGTCATGCTCCCGTCCTCGGAGGTGTCGAGGTTCAAGAATCGCCCCGGCTTCGTCGTCTCCTCGCAGGGCCATGAAGACGGGCCGTCCATCTTGATGATCACCCTCAATCTGAGGAAGGCGCCTTTCAACAACCTCAAGGTGAGGCAAGCCCTCGCCCACGCCGTGGACAAGCAGTACATCGAGGAGAAGGCCGATTACGGGCTCGGGAAGCCGGCCATCGGCCCGATTGCCAGCCCCACCAAATGGGCGTTCAATCCGCACATCACGCAGTACGAGTTCAACCCGAAGAAGGCGGAGCAGCTCCTGGATGAGGCCGGGTATCGGAAGGGCTCGGACGGCATCCGCTTCAAGACCTCGGTCACCGCGGATCGCGGCAACTTCATCGCGGCCAAGGCCGCCGAGATCGTCCGGGATCAGCTTGGCAAGGTCGGCATCCAGGTGGACCTCAAGCTGGTGGACCGAGCCACCATGGTGGATGCCGTCTACGTGCGATGGGATTTCGACATGCAAGTGCATGGGTTCGGAACGGGACCGGATCCCGCCATCGGCGTGTCCCGGATGTACGTGTCATCCAACATCAAGCCCGTCGCCTTCGCCAACGCCTCCGCGTACAGCAACAAAGAGGTGGACGAGCTGTTCGCGCTCGCCGAGAAGGCCCCGACGGTGAAGGCCAGGGCCGACTCCTATTTCAAGGTCCAGCAGATCCTGGCCAGGGAGGCCCCCTACATCTGGCTGTCCGAATACGGTCTGCAATCGGCCTGGCGGGACGAGTTCAAGGGCGTGCACAGTTGGTGCGCGCGATCCTACATCAGCCTCGGGGATGACGTCTGGTGGGTGAAGGGGAAGGAAGCGGCTGGCAATTGAGCGGGACCGCGGCACACGCCTCCTGACTGCATCGACCCGACCAAGCCAGGAATGGTCGTCCATTCCTGGCTCTTCTATTTGCGGAGGAAGACCAGGAACGTGCGCTCACTGCTGACCTATATCCTCCGACGGCTCCTGCAGGCGGTTCCACTCATCCTGGGGATCGTCGTCGTCAATTTCTGCCTCATCCATCTCGCCCCCGGAGATCCCATCGTCACCCTGGTGGGGGAATACCAGGCGTCTCCGGAATATATCGAGGGGGTCAGGAAAGAGTACGGGTTGGATCGACCGCTTCCGACCCAGCTCCTCTTCTATGTGCTGAGCATCCTGCGAGGCAACTTCGGATACTCCTTCTCCTTCAGGCAGTCCGTGCTCGGCGTCATCCTCGAGCGGGTGCCGGCCACCGTGCTCCTCATGGTCGTGGCCATCATCTATTCGACCCTGCTGGGGGTGGTCTTCGGGGTCATCTCCGCGAAGCGACAGTATTCGAGGACGGACCACTTCTTCACCCTCCTGTCCCTCGTCGGATACTCCCTGCCGGTGTTCTGGCTCGGGCAGATCCTCTTGATCACCCTGAGCTTGAAATTCTCCCTCTTTCCCGCCCAGGGCATGCAGTCCCTCCGGGAGCCCCTGACGGGGATCGCGTATTGGCTGGATCTCCTCCACCATCTGGTCCTCCCCGCCTTCGCCCTCGGGTTGAGCTACCTCGCCATCAATACCCGATTCGTCCGGGCGAGCATGATCGAGGTGATGTCCGAGGATTACGTCCGGACCGCCCGGGCGAAAGGGCTCTCGGAGCGGATGGTCACCTACAAGCACGCCCTGCGGAATGCGCTGCTCCCCCTGGTGACCATGACCGGTTTGAACTTCGGATTCCTCCTGGCCGGGGCCGTGCTGACCGAGATCGTCTTCGCCTGGCCCGGCCTGGGGAGGCTCATGTACGACTCCATCTACACCCGGGACTACCCCGTGCTGATGGGCATGTTCATCCTCATCTCCCTGGGCGTCATCCTGGCCAATCTCCTCACGGATATCGTCTATTCGGTTCTGGATCCCCGGATCAGGATTGGGTAGCCGGATGCAGGAGTTCTGGAAGAAATACCAGAGAAACCGGGCGGCCGTTTTCGGGCTCTATGCCGTCCTCGTCTTTCTCGTGATGGCCGTCCTCTCCCCGTGGCTGGCTCCCTTTCAGCCCCTCAGCATCGGAAAGGACTCCTTCCGCCCGCCGGATTCCACTTATCTCCTCGGGACCGATGATCTGGGGAGGGACCTTTTGAGCGGGGTCCTGTGGGGGGCACGCGTCTCGCTCCTGGTGGGGCTGCTCTCCGCCTTCACCTCCACCCTCATCGGGGTGATCGTCGGATCGGCGTCGGGCTATTATGGGGGATGGGCCGACGACCTCCTGATGCGACTCACCGAGTTCTTCCTCGTCATCCCCAGGTTTTTCCTGGCGCTGATCATCGTTGCCCTCTTCGGCAGCAGCATCTGGAATATCATCTTCGTCATCGGGATCCTGAGCTGGCCCGTCACCGCGCGCCTGGTCCGAGCCGAATTCCTGTCCCTCAGGGGGAAGGAGTTCGTGGAAGCGGTCAGGGCCATCGGTGCGCCCGACCGGCGGATCATCCTGCGCCACATGCTGCCCAACGCGGGGCCCCCGATCGTCATCAGCGGCTCCCTGCAAATCGCCAGGGCGATCCTGATGGAGGCGGGTCTGAGCTTCCTGGGATTGGGTGACCCCAATCAGATGAGCTGGGGAATGATGCTGTACAATGCCCAGCGCTTCCTGCGACATGCCTGGTGGACCGCCACGTTTCCCGGGCTGGCCATCTTCTTCATCGTCATGGGTTTCAATCTCATCGGGGATGGCCTGAACGATGCGTTGAATCCGAAGCAGAAAGGGAAGGAGTTGCAATAGATGAGCCGGTCTCGCTCCGGACAGACGGCGCTTTTCTCCGAATTCATCCACGAGACGGAGTTTGCAGAGATCCCGGCCGAGGTGATTCGTCGGGCCAAGGCCTGCCTTCTCGACTGGATTGGCAGTGCGTATGCCGGCATCGGATGCCCCTCCGCGCGGATCGTCGCTGACCTGATCGGCGAAATGGGGGGAAGGCCGGCCGCCACCGCGATCGGCTCAAAGCAGGCGGCCCCTCCCATCGCCGCCGCCCTGTACAACGGCACCGTCTCGGCGGTCATGGAAATCGACGACGTCCACGAAGAGGCGTCCCTTCACACCGGCATCGGCGTCATCCCGGCCGCGCTCGCGACGGCGGAGTATGCGGGCTCCTCGGGGAAGGATCTCCTGGCCGCCATCGTTCTCGGATACGACATCTCGGTGCGGGTGGCCAGGGCGGCCGGACCGACCCATTACCATTTCTGGCATACCAGCGGGACCTGCAATACCTTCGGGGCGGCCGCGGCCGCGGCGAAGTTGCTCCGCCTGGATCGGCGAGGTGTTCGGATGGCCCTGGGCCTCGCCGGCACGCAGGCCGCCGGCCTCTGGGAGTCCCTGAACGACACGGCCACCATGGCCAAACACCTCCACAGCGGCAAGGCCGCCTCGAATGGAGTCCTGGCTGCGCTGCTCGCCAGGGCCGGATATGAAGGGTCCGAGACGATCCTCGAGGGGGAGAAGGGCTTCCTGGCCTCCTCATCCAAGGCGACGGAGGAGGACAGGGTCCGGCTGACCGAACGGCTTGGGGAACCCTTCCTGATCATGAGGAACTTCTTCAAGCGCCATGCCTGCTGCCGGGCCGCCTTCGAGGGGATAGAAGGCGTGGGACAGCTCCTCGCATCACAAAGGATGCGCCCGGAGGACGTCGAGAAGATCACGGTGACCATGAAGCCGTCGCGGAACTGGCTCGTCGCCAAGGCCGATCCCGCGGACATCTATCAGGCCAAGTTCAGCCTTCCCTTTTGCATCGCGGTCATGGCCCTCCGCGGTGACGCGGGGCTCTTCCAGTTCACCGAGGAGAACCTCCATGATCCCGCGATCCGAGAGTTCATGAAGAAGGTGGGGCTCGTGAACGATCCTGCCATCGCCGTGAAGGCCAGGATCGAGCTGATCGACAAGGCCCAACGGGCCTGGACGGTGGAGCCCGTCTGCCGATCCCTCAGCGAAGAGGAAGTCCGAGAGAAATTCACCCGGAACATGGGGCGATTTCATGATGAGGAGCTGATCCGCGGAATCCTTTCCGCGACCGAGCGCCTGGAGCAGACAGGGCAGATCGCCGAGCTGGCCCGTCTTCTCACCACCCCGCTTTCCCGGAGGGTCTCAGCATGAGCCAATCGAAGAGGATCGAGCACCACAAGAAAGGACCGGGGGTGGATTCCCGGCTCTCGGAATCCCCCGCCGCGGAACTCATCGAATTTGGATACAAGGTGGAGCTGCGGGAGGCCGGACACGTCTTCCCGCACGAGCTGTGGAATCACAAGGCCCACAGCATCATGCTCTACGAACAGGGGATCCTGGCCCGCAGGCACGTGGCGAAGATCCTCACGGGGCTCCGGCAGATCGAAGCCATGGGCTTCGAGCGCTTCCCCATGGACCCTCGGAAAGGGGAACTGTATTACAACATCGAATCCTTCCTGCTGGAGAAGATCGGTGAGGACGCCGGCGGGCGGATGCATTCAGGGAGAAGCCGCGGGGACATGTATGTCTGCTCGGAACGGATGATCCTTCGCGAGAAGATCCTCCAGCTGGTCGAGAACACCCTCTCGTTGATCGAGACGATCCTCGCACTGGCCGCGCGGCACGTCGAGACTCTCATGCCGGGATACACGCTGCTTCAACACGCGCAGCCCACCACCTTGGCGCATTACCTCCTCTCCTTTGCCGATCGCTTTCAGAGGGATCTCGAGCGGCTTCAGGAAACGTATCAGCGGGTAAATCTGAGCCCGATGGGCGCCGCCATCGGCACGGGCTCCTCGTTTCCGCTGAACCGTTCCCGGATGGCCCGGTTGCTCGGATTCCGCGGCGTCATCGAGAACACGAGGGATGCGTCCATCTCGCGAGACTTCACCCTTGAGAGCGCCACGCATGCCGCCATCCTGGCATCCGACCTTTCGACCCTGGCGGACGATCTGAACGTCTGGTGTACGTACGAGTTCGGGATGATCGAGCTGTCGGATGCCTATTGCAGTACCTCGACCATCATGCCCCAGAAGAAGAATCCGTCGTCCCTCGAACGGATGCGGTACCTGTCCGCGGAATGTATCGGCAGCGCCATGACCGTGTTCGCCCAGTTGAAGACCCATTCCGAGGAGCTCGGCGACCTGGAAGCCACAGGACCGGTTGCCTGGCACATTTTGGACAACGTGCGCGCCGTCCTGCTATTCATGCGGGGCGTCCTCTCGACGCTGACGGTGAAGAAGGACGTGATGCGCGAGAGGGCGGGGGCGAACTTCACCCAGGCGACCCAGCTTGCCGAGACCATTGCCCAGGGAAAGGGGCTCGCGTTCCGAACCGCCCATCGCATCGTCGGGAAGCTGGTGAGAAGGTGCCTGGAGGAGAAGGTCTCCCCTGCCGAGGTGACCCCGGAGATGCTGGACGGGGCCGCCGTCGAAATCCAGGGCCGACCCCTGAAATTGAAGGCCGAGACCATCCGAAAGGCCATGGATGCGGCATACATCATTGAACACCGCCATACACCTGGGAGCCCCGGGAGACATCAGGTCACCAACATGCTGCGGAAGCGGTCCGTTCGGATGGCACGGGAGAGGAGATGGCTGGCCGGAGAGCGGGAGTATCTCGATGCGGCAAGGGAGCTGGTGGAGTCGCTTGTCCGAAAACTGACGAAAGGCTGACCGCCTCGCATCAGCCCAAGAGTTTCACCGCCGAGACCGCAAAGACCGCAAAGAATCGCCACCCCTCATCAGAACAGCGGGGCCGCCGGGCCGAAATCTTCCAGGCCGCACGTCCAGGCTTTTCTGCATCGGCCCTTTGAAAATGGGGAGTCCCTTTGCGTCCTTTGCGCCCTCTGCGGTTCAACTGCACTGTTCGGGATTAATCGCTGCTGCCATCCGGGCTGCGGCGTCGATGAATGGATAGATTCCGCGGAAGGGGCCGGAAATCTGGAGGAGAGGTAGGATTGGTGAAGCCCGCTCGCGATGGTGATCCCGCGACGGTGTTTCAGCTCCCTCCACCGCTGCTGGTGTAGCGTTCGCGCACGAATCCGATGTGATCGCGGAGGACGTAAAACTGATCGGCAAATGCCAGCGGCATCTTCATCTTGTTGACCTGCCCCTCGATGTCGTCGAGGCGCTTGAGCATCGCCTCTCGCTCCTCGGGTCCCGGCTGGGCCAGCAGGCTGCGTTCGAGCGCGATCAATATGCCGTACCACCGGTAGATGCGTGATCGGATGCGCCAGTTGTACAGCCGTGGCACCAGCTTGAATCCCGGGATCAGCAGGACAACGATCGGCACCATGACGACCAGCAACCGATCCACCAGTGTTGCCACCCAAAACGGCAGACTGCGATAGAAGAAGCTCTTCCCTGAATTGTAGTACCGCCTGGCGTCACTGCTGAGGCGAAACTCGTGCTCATGGGGTGCGGGAAACTCGCCGGCGTGCCGCAAGAGGCCAGGGCCGCCATGCACTTCACGCGCCGCTTCGATCAACAGGTCGGAAAGCGCGGGATGCAAATTCTCCCGTGCGACCAGCTCGACCGTTGGACCGATCAGATGAATGTTCCGAGCGGGAACATTCTTGCCGAGATCGAGCGCCCCCATGGGGAGATCGAAGTTGTTCAGATAGGAAAAGCGGCGCACGTAGGCGTCCGCCTGCACGAAATTGAGCAACCGAATCCCGGGTGATCGCAAGAGCGTGCGCATCGTCGGCGGCGTGGCGGAATCCCCCATCAGGAACGCGGCGTCGACGTTTCCCTCGATCAGGGCGTGCGCCGCGGCGTCTCCTTCCAGGCTCTGCAGCGTCGTCGGACCACCGGGTTCGATCCCATTGGCCTTGAGCAGAATCAGGGCCAGCGCGTGCGTTCCGCTGCCCTCCGGCCCGATCGCCAGCCGCTTCCCGCGGAACTCGGAGAGCCGGTGCACGGACGCCGTCCCGCGGTAAAAGAGTGCCAGCGGTTCATGGAACATGCTCCCGAGCGACACCAGCTTATCTACCGGTATCCCCGTAGCCACCCCGCCCTGAACAAATCCGATATCGACGTGATAGGCCGGGTCGATCAACCTCTTGAGATTCTCCAGCGACCCTTGAGATCGCAGGACCTGCAGCTTCACGCCGTGGCGCGCCAGGATCTTGGCGTACTTCTCGGCCGTCAGCTGGAAGGTGCTGCCGCTCGGACCGCTGGTGATCGTGAGCGTATCGGCAGGCGCGGGGCGGACGAACCAGTACGCTGCCCCGATCGCAATTACACTGATCAGAAGCAGGGGCCCAACCGCCACGGCGAAATCGCGGAGGCTGATTCCATGGAACCGCGCCAGTGATCGAAGGCGACGGAGTCTACGAACGTTGTCTTGCTCCATCAACGGACTCCCCTCGCGCGCTACGGTGTATTCTTCCGCACGACATCAGCAGCATCCGGGCCGCCAGCAGACATGTCATGCGTGTCTTGCTATTCTTGTCCGAGTCATACAGGTAGCGTCGGGTATCTCCCGACGCGAGTAAGGGGGGACGTAAGGGGGGACGTAGCGCACTTATGAAACTTGTTGCGGAGGGCTGGCGAGCACAACCCTCCGGCAACAGGGCGCAGCCGGCAATTGATCTATGCAGGGTAGGAGGGGAAGAGCCTGCTCGGGCGTGCGAAGCCCGCGAGGGCCAGGATGAGCCGCTGTGAGCTTGATTTGACGTCGGCATTGAACCCCCCCAAGGGAGTCGGTGGGGAAGCCGATCTGACCAGGGCCGACGGTAACTCTCACGGACGCGCGATGTCAAGGAATTTGGCCTGAGCCACCCAAGGCTGGCCCCAATCCGAAAATATCAAACCGCCAATCCCGCCATAGGCGGGACAAGACCGCCAAGACCGGAATGGCTCATGGGAGGAACCGGAGGAAACTCCTGAAGGCGCCAGGAGCGTGCATCCGCCTTTGGTGCAGGAGAGGGGATGTAGGGTACTTATGAAACTTGCGTCCGAGGACTCTGCACGCCGTATGATCAGACACGGGAGCGCCACCACACTCCAAGCAACCGCGATAACTGCGCTGCGTCCCCTCCTACAGCTCGATCCCGCGTCCGCTCAGCGCGGCGTTATCCTTGCGGGGCCGGCTGCTCCACGGTGGTGAACTGCGTCATGACCCAGCCCATTCTTCCATCCGACAGCTGCACGTAATACCAACCAGGCACGCTCCCGCTGATGGTCAGCCGCTCCCCCATCCTCGCCAGGCCGATGACGGCGTAGGTAGTTGCCGGACCAGAGCGGACGTTTAACAGCGTCGTCTGGACGATGGCTGTGCCGGAGGCCGCCTGAATCGGCACAGGTTGCTGTGGCTGGGGGGCGGGCGGTGCGACCACCATGTATCCCTCGGGGACCTTCCGGTAATAGACCCCCTCGTACAGGTAATAGTCGACCCCACCCACGAAGACCGTAACGAAGCCGACCGGTAATGTGGCAACGATCACGCCGATGGGCGCCCCGACCACCACGAATCCGCCACCTGGCCGCCTCGCATAGAACCGGCCGCCGTGAACGTAATATTCAGCACGACCCATCCGAACGGTCCTGTAGCCGCGGGGGAGTTGTCTGATCACCATTACTTGTTCATGGGCGAAGGAGACGCCCGCGCCGGAAAGAAGCATCGCCGCTGCCAGAATGGCGACGGCGATTGCCCGCGTGCGCCGTCTCAGCAATTGCATCGGTGACATGACTTCTCTCTCTTCGTTTATGGATTCAGTGTGTTTGTGCAAGGTTGCTACTCGTCTCACTGCCTGCCACGGCTCCCTCCTGGGCGACCTCGACGTCAAGGCCCGACACCGGGACCATCCCGACCATCGTCAGAGCGATGATCCCCGCCTTCAGGGTGTGGGTGCCCATGCTCTCCTCAAATTACCCCAATCCGAGATTATCAACCGCCAAGGCGCCAAGAACGCCAAGACCGGCTAAGCTCCTTGGGTGAAACAAACCAAGCTTCTGAAGGCCCCACGAACGCGTTTTCGTGTTCCTTGGGTCGGGAGATCGAAACATCGCATCTTTGGCAACCCGGCTACCCAGCGCTGGCACTGGGTGATCATGGCGGTTCAAGGTTTTTCTCGGATCAGGGACTACTCTTCGGTAATTGGTGGAGGAACAATATCCGACAACCTAACGGGAGCGCCAATCCTGCTGCGGGCCTCCCTCCGGGCTTCCGGCGGCTCACCGATTCCGCCGCCTTCAGCCCGGAGGGGTCAGCCCGCGACAGGAATCAAGAGGCACTAACGGGACCCGCTCACGGTGCCCCCATCCCGAAGCCGCGGCCCCGACGGGTCCAGCCATGTCCCCGGCCATGCCCCCGCAGCTCACTCCAGCGCTGCCACTGCTCCGGCGTGAGCTTGGCGCGGATGGCCAACTGGGTCTGCAGGCGTTGATCGAATAGCTTGGCCTGCAGCGCCTTCACCTGCGCCGCCGCGGCTTGGATGGCGCCCGGATCGGAATTCGGCTGCGCCAGGAGGGTCTGCAGTTGCTGCCGGGCGGTCCGCATGGCCTGAAAGTCTGTCCGGGCGGCGTTCCGCTGATCCTGGAGCAGGGCCCGGATGTCCGCCGCCTGCTGATCGCTCAGGCCCAGCTTCTCCTGGATCCGGTGCCAGAAAATCTGTCCCATGGTAGCCCGATCCTCAGGGGTCAGTAGTCGCTCCCCCCGCGGCGGCTGCTGGGGCGCCGGCGGCTGCTGCGCCTGAGCCATGCCCGCGCCGGCTACCGTGAACCCGAGGAGGAGCGCTCCCGCCACAAGCCACCCGCGATGCCTGGATGCCCTGCCTGTCACCATGTCTTGCTCCTTTCTTGTTGTTGGAGGTTACGCCGCTATGGCGATCCCGTACTGCCGTGTTCACTTTCGTAGTACGCGGCAATGCCCTCCATTGTTTCAGGAGGGAATTCCGGTCCCGGGTTCATGGGCCGGGCGTCGCCAGCCGGGGGGAAACGCAGCAAAACATCTTGATCGGTCTGGGTATTCCTGGTATATCCTCGGCTTGCTCGTCTTCGGCTGCCCCGCGGCCACGCGGGCCGGTCGGGCTAGATTCATCCAAGGAGGGGACAGCAATGTCATCGCGGAAGCAAAAGCCGGGTGTGGATCGGCGGACGGTGCTGAAGGGGATGGGCGCGGCCGGGGCCGTGGGGGTTCTCGGTTTTCCGGCCGTCCTCAAGGCGCAGGTGAAGGAGATCAAGATCGGCTCCATCCAGCCGATGACAGGCATCCTGGCTGTCGTTGGGAAGACCACCCGACAGGGGAACCAGTTGGCCATAGACCACATCAACGCCGCCGGGGGCATCAAGTCCATGGGCGGGGCCAAGCTGGTCCTCGTGCCGGCGGACACCCAATCCAAGCCGGAGGTGGCGCGGGCAGAGGCCGAGCGCCTCATCAATGACGGCGCGCATGTGATGGTGGGCGCCTTCGACAGCGGCAACATCAACGCCATCATCCAGGTGATCAAGCAGGCGACGAAGCCGATCCCCTTGATGATCGACATCGGGGCGGCCGACCAGTTGACCCAGCAGGGGGCCAAGCACGTCTTCCGGCTTTTCGTGACCTCGTCCATCCTGGGGCGGCGCGGCATCGAGTACATGATGGAGATGTTCAAGGAGAAGGGGATCACCCCGAAGCGGGCCGTGCTGCTGCACGTGAGCGACCTGTTCGGCCAGGTCCAGAAGGACAAGACGCTGGAGTGGCACAAGAAGCTCAATGCCCCGTTCGAGGTCGTGGAGGTCATCACGTATCCGGTCACCACCCAGGATCTGTCCACGGAGGTGTCCAAGGCCAAGGCGGCGAAGCCGGATCTCGTCCTGGCGGTCACCCGGCCGAATGACGCCATCCTGCTCATCCAGGAGATGTACAAGCAGCGGGTGGACGTCCTGGCCATCATGGGCCCCGGGAATCCCGGGTTCTACCAGCCGACGTTCCCCAGGGCGCTGGGCAAGCTGGCCGAGTTCACCCTGGCGAACGCGCCCTGGTACAATCCCAAGTCGCCCCTGACCCAGAAGGTGGCCGCGGATTACGAGAAGCGGTTCGGCGATCCGCTCACCACCGAGTCGGCCTGGGCCTACCAGGGGGTCATGACCATCGCCGACATCCTGGAGCGGGCCGGATCCACCGACCCCGATAAGTTCGTGGAGGCGGCGCGCAAGACGAACATCAAGGAGCACGTCATCTCGGGCGGGCCCATCCAGTTCGACGAGCATGGCGACAACGTCGGCGCCTCCACCGCCATGGTCCAGATCCGCGAGGGCCGGCCCCGGGTGGTCTTCCCCAAGGAGATGGCCGAGGTCCAGGTGGTGTATCCCATTCCCAAGCTGTGGGAGCGAGGATAAGAGGCCGACAGGGACAGCGACAGCGACAGGGATAGAGACGGGGACGGGGCTAGGGGGGAGGCGCGGGGACGCCGAATACGATAGAGAGGGGAGCGCGGTTTAAGCATTCTGGGTCAGAAGGGGGAAGCCGGCGGGCGGCGCGGGCTGCCTCCTTCTGACTTCTTTTTTGGGGGTACACGTGGCGCTGTACCTTCAGGCCATCGTCAACGGGCTGCTGGTCGGCGGGGTCTATAGCCTCATGGCTCTGGGACTCTCGCTGATCTTCGGGGTCATGCGGGTTATCAACTTCGCCCATGGCGACATGATGGTCTGGGGGATGTACCTCTCGTTCTGGCTGTTCACGACCTGGGGAGTCGACCCGTACCTGTCCATCCTGGGGACCGCGACGGCCATCTTCCTCCTGGGGGCAGCGGTCCAGCGGGGCCTGGTGAATCGAATTCTGGATGCCCCTCACGAGATGCAGATCCTACTGATGCTGGGGGTGGCCTTGGTCCTGGAGAACACGGCATTGATGGTCTTCGGGCCGGATCCCCGCCGCGTGAGCACCAGCTACGCCCTCAGCACGTTCTGGCTGGGGCCGATCGTCTTCGACCTTCCCCGGGTGGCCACCTTCGGCGTGGCCCTGGCCCTGGCCGTGGGCCTCTACCTGTTCCTGAAGAAGACCGAGCTGGGACGGATGATTCGCGCCGCCTCCGACAACCGGGTCGGGGCGCTGCTGGTGGGGACGGACATCCTGAAGGTCTTCACGCTGGCCTTCGGCATCGGGGCGGCCTGCGTGGGTGCCGCCGGCAGCCTGATGACGTCGTTCCTGCCCTTTTCGCCTAGCACGGGCCTCTTCCTCACCGTCACCTCGTTCAACATCGTGATCATCGGCGGCATGGGAAGCCTCCTCGGAGCCTTCGCCGGCGGCCTCCTGGTGGGGGTCAGTGAATCGCTGGGCGCCGTGATCCTGGTGCCCTCACTGAAAGAGATCTTCAGCTTCATCCTGCTGATCCTGATCCTGCTGTTCCGGCCGCAGGGACTGCTGGGGGGCAGCCGGTGATGCTGCGGCTCGGGCTGGGCGGCGCCCTCGGGGTGGCCCTGGTCGTTCTGCCATTCTGGGTGCCATCCAACTGGCAGAACCTGCTTATCAGTACCTTTTACTACGCCTATCTCGGCCAGGCCTGGAACATCCTGGGGGGATACGCCGGACAGCTCTCCCTGGGGCACGCGGCCTTCTTCGCCATCGGCGCGTACACCTCGGCGGTCCTGGCGATCCACCTCGGGATCTCGCCCTGGCTTGGCATGTTGGCGGGGGCCGTGTTCGCTGCCATCCTGAGCCTGGGGATCGGCTACCTGGGGTTTCGCTTTGGCCTGCGAGGGTTCTACTTCATCCTCCTGACCCTGGCGGCGGCGGAGATCTGCCGGCTCATCGCCCTGCACCTTCCGATCCTCGGAGGGTACACGGGCCTGTTCATCACCTTCACCCCGAACCCGTGGCAGTTCCAGTTCCGGGGGAAGATCCCGTATTACTTCATCGCGCTGGCCTTCCTGTGCGTGGCCTGCGGGATCGTGTGGCTGATCCAACGGTCGAAGCTGGGGACCTACCTGGTGGCCATCCGCGAGGACGAGGATGCCTCCGAGGCGCTGGGGGTGGATACCTTCCGGTACAAGATGATCGCCTACGCCGTGAGCGCCGCCCTGACGGCACTGGGCGGCACCTTCTACGCCTATTTTCAGTTCTACCTGCAGCCCAACACGGTGCTGCACATCAACCACTCAGTGGACATCATGATCCGGCCGATTGTGGGCGGAAGCGGTACGATCCTGGGTCCCGTGCTGGGCTCGTTCCTGCTGGAGCTTTTAGGCGAGTTTTCCCGGACGTACTTTGCGGCCGGGACGGCCGGATTGAACGTCGTGATCTACGGGCTCCTGCTGATCATTGTCGTGCTGTTCCTGCCGCGCGGCGTGTATCCCACGCTGGCCCACTTGATGCGGCGGGCCGCCTGGAGGCGGCCATGAGCCTGCTCACCGTTGATGGCGTGAGCAAGCTCTTCGGCGGCCTGCGGGCCGTCCACCGGGTCAGCTTCGACCTCGCCGAGGGGGAGATGCTGGGCCTCATCGGTCCGAACGGGGCCGGGAAGACGACCCTGTTCCACGTGATCTCCGGCTTCCTCCGGCCCGATGAGGGCAGCGTGACCTACGCCGGGGAATCCATGGTGGGCCTCCGCCCCCATGATATCTGCCAGAGAGGCATGGTCCGGACGTTCCAGATCGCCCGGCCGTTTCTGCGCCTGACCGTCCTGGAGAATGTGATCGTGGGGGCGTTAGAGGGGGTGGCGCATCGCCGCGAGGCGGTGGCGATCGCCCAGGAGATCCTGGACCTGACGGGCCTGGCGCAGAAGGCCGCCAGCATGGGACACAGCCTGACGCTCCCGGATCGGAAGCGGCTGGAACTCGCCCGCGCCTTGGCCACGCGTCCGCGCGTCCTCTTGTTGGACGAGGTCATGGCCGGGCTCAATCCCACCGAGACGGGTCGGCTGATTGACCTCATCCGTGCCATCCATGGCCGGGGTGTGACCGTACTGCTCATCGAGCATGTCATGAAGGCCGTGATGGCGCTGTCGCAGCGGGTCCTGGTCCTGAACTACGGCGAGCTCATCGCGGAGGGGCGCCCCGAGGAGGTCGTTCGGGACCCGAAGGTGATCGAGGCTTACTTGGGCGAGGAATCCGCCGGCGCCGAGGCCGGCACCGAGTCCAGCGCCGAGGCCGGCACAGACGGATGACGGACGAGCGATGCTCAAGGTGACGGGGCTCCAGACGTTTTATGGGGACTTGCAGGCGCTCCACGGCGTCACGCTGGAGGTGCGGGAAGGGGAGATCGTCTCCGTCATTGGCAGCAACGGGGCGGGGAAGACCACGACCCTGATGACCATCTCGGGGGTGCTGCGTCCGCGGACGGGCGCAATCGAGTTCGAGGGGCGGCGCATTGACCACCTGAAGCCGGCAGAGATCGTGGAGGCCGGGCTGGGCCACGTGCCGGAGGGACGGCAACTCTTCCCGACCATGACCGTCGAGGAGAACCTGGCCATGGGGGCCTGCACGCACCGCGCGCGGGCGGCTCGCGCAGAGACGCTGGAGCGGGTCTATGGCCTGTTCCCACGATTGCGCGAGCGGCGCAGCCAGGTGGCCGGGACCCTGTCGGGCGGCGAGCAGCAGATGGTCGCCATCGGCCGGGGGCTTATGTCCCGTCCCAGGCTCCTCATGCTGGACGAACCGTCGCTCGGCCTGTCCCCCATGCTCGTCACGGCCATCTTCGACATCATTCGAGAGATCAATCGGGGGGGTGCCACGATCCTCCTGGTGGAGCAGAATGTCTTCCGCGCCCTCAAGCTGTCCCACCGCGGCTACATCCTGGAGAACGGGCAGATCGTGGCCGAGGGACCAAGCCAGCAGCTCCTGCGCGATCCGCAGGTGCGGACGGCGTACCTCGGACTCTAGGATCCCGAGCGTCTCGAAATTGGAATCACTTGAGGGAATCACTTGAGGGTTGATTCGGCGTTCCTGTTCGGCTAGGCTGACCTTTGCTGACGGAGGGACTCTCGACGCCGGAGAGCCGTCGGGACGGACGGGCGTCGGCTAGATTGCCTGATGGCCTCCTCGTGGGCTTGCAGGAGAACATATGCCGCTGAAGCTTCCCATCTACATGGACCACAACGCAACGACCCCCGTGGCACCGGAAGTCTTCGAGGCCATGCGGCCGTACTTCATGGAGCAGTTCGGCAACGCCGCCTCGCGGAACCACCCCTTTGGCTGGGCGGCCGAGGCCGCGGTGGAGGCCGCGCGCGCCCAGATCGCCCATCTCATCGGCTGCAAGCCGATGGAGGTGGTCTTCACCTCGGGGGCCACCGAGTCCGACAATCTGGCCATCAAAGGCGTGCCGTACGCCTACCGGGAGAAGGGGAACCACCTGGTCACCTGCCAGATCGAGCACCACGCCGTCCTCGACTCGTGCAAGCGTCTCGAGAAGGAAGGCTTCCAGGTCACCTATCTTCCGGTGAGCCGGGACGGCCTGGTGGATCCAGCGGACGTGGCCGAGGCGATCACGCCCAAGAGCATCCTGGTCTCCATCATGCTGGCCAACAACGAGATCGGAACGATCCAGCCCCTGGCAGAGATCGGACGGATCTGCAAGGAACGCGGGGTCCTCTTGCACAGTGACGCCGTCCAGGGGGTGGGGAAGATCCCCGTCAACATAGATGCGCTCGGGGTGGACCTGTTGTCGCTGACCGCTCACAAGCTGTACGGGCCCAAGGGCGTCGGCGCGCTGTACGTCCGGATGGGCAAGCCCCGGGTCAAGCTCGTGGCGCAGATAGACGGGGGCGGCCACGAGAAAGGGCGGCGGAGCGGCACGCTCAACGTCCCGGGCATCGTGGGACTGGGTAAGGCCTGCGAGCTGGCCGGACAGGTAATGGCGGACGAGGCCATGCGGCTCACCGCGCTCCGCGAGCGCCTGTGGTCAGGGGTGAGGGCCCGCCTGGATCACGTCCACCTGAACGGCCATCCCACGCTCCGGCTGCCGGGCAACCTGAACGTGAGCTTCGAATTCGTGGACGGCGAGTCCCTCCTGATGTCCCTGAAGGACGTGGCCGTCTCCTCCGGCGCTGCCTGCACCTCCGCCTCCATGGAGCCGAGCTACGTCCTGAAGGCTCTGGGGGTGGGGGATGCGCTGGCCCACACCAGCATCCGGTTCGGCCTCGGCCGGGGCAACACCCAGGAGGAGGTGGACTACGTCGTCGAGCGGCTAGCTGAACAGGTGACGCGTCTCCGGGCCATGAGCCCTTCGTACGAGAAGGCCCCGGCGGGGGCCGGTCGCAAGACCGGCCGGTCCAGCGCCCGCTAGGCAAGGGACGAGGCAATCCCTGGAAGGAGCCCTCCAGTGTTCAACTATAGCCATCATATCTTCGTGTGCATCAATCAGCGGCCGCCGGGCCATCCCAAGGGGGACTGCTCCTCCAAGGGATCGAGGGAGGTCTTTCAGAAGTTCCAGGAAGAGGTGGAGAAGCGCCAACTCTGGGAGAAGGTGGCCGTGAACGGGACCACGTGCCTGGGTCCCTGCAGCTTTGGCGCGTCGGTGGTGGTCTATCCCGAGGGCATCTGGTACGGCCGCGTTGGAGTGAAGGACGTCGAGGAGATCGTGGACCAGCACATCGTGGGTGGAAAGCCGGTGGAGCGGCTGCTACTCTCGAATCTCATGGCCACGATGGCCGACTGACCTTCGCGTTCTTTCCGTGCGCTATGCCCCGGCGACTTCCATCGCCGGGGCTTTTTGCTGGCGGTGCGAGCCGGTAGCCTTCGACGTGCTTGCACAGCAGTGGGAGTCGAGCTAGAATGCGCGGCGTTTTGCGACCTGGCGGCGAACATGTTCGGCGCCTTGATCGGCGGGATGCTGGAGTACAGCTCCATGGCGATGGGCATTCGGAGCCTGACCGTGCTGGCGCTTGTGCTCTACGGCCTGTCCTGGTTCGCGCTGGCCTTCCGGGGATGGCGGCTGGGGTGGATGACTGAATGACAGGCGGCGGGCGTGGCATCAGCTAGCCCAGGGCAACGACGCTGAAGACGACAATGCGGGATCACGAGCAGACAAGAGAAGCGGAGGCTCGAAAATGATGAACTCACAGCAGACCTACCGTCCGGCCGTCATGGGCAAGCGGGGAATGATCGCCACGGCGCACCCGCTGGCGAGCGCCGCGGGGCTGGAGATGTTTTGGCGTGGCGGCAACGCCGTGGACGCCGCCGTCGCGGCCGCCGCCACGCTGAACGTCGTCGAGCCGTTCATGTCCGGCATCGGCGGGGACGGCATGCTCCTGCTGTTCCTGGGCCGGTCGCGCGAGCGGAAGGTGCTCAACTTCATGGGCCGGACCCCCTATGCCGCGCGGCCGGAAGCATGCACCGAGGCGGATCTGCAAAAGGGGCCGAGATCGTGCCTGGTGCCGGGGAACTTCGCGGGCTGGTGGGAGGCCCTGCGGGCATACGGGCGCCTGACGCCCGACGTCGTGTTCGCCCCGGCGATTCACCACGCGGAGGAGGGATTCCCGCTCACGCATCGCGGGGCCGCCTTTTTTGCCGAGCACCGCGCGCGCTTGACGCCGGAGGCAGAGGCGGTGTTCTGCCCTGGGGGAGAGGTACCTTGCCCGGGGACGGTGCTCACCCACAAGGCGCTCGCCAAGACGTTGCGCCGGCTGGCGACAGAGGGGCCGGATCCGCTGTACCGGGGGGACATTGGCCGGCGTGTGTGCGAAGAGGTCCAGGAGTCGGGTGGCTGGTTAACGCAGGAGGATCTCGCCGCGTTCCGAGCGGAGTGGATCGATCCCGTCGTCTCAACCTTCCGCGGCGACGAGGTGGTGAGCGTCCCCCCGCCCGCGGCCGGAACGCAGGTCCTGGAGACGCTGAACATCCTGGAGGGGTTCGACCTCAAGGCCCTCGGCCACAACAGCGCCGACGCGCTACACCTGATCATCGAGGCGGTCAAGCTGGCAATGGCGGACCGCATCGAGTACCAATCCCTGCCCGATCCTCCCGCGGCTGGCCTGGTGAGCAAGGGATACGCTGCGGCCCAGCGGGCTCGCATTGACCGGGAGCGGGCAGCGATCAGCGGGGGAGAGCGGTTCTCTGCTGAAGGGTTGCTGGGAGAGGTGACACCCGGCGATCCCTACGGCTATCAGCGGGAGCACACCACGCACCTCAGCGTGGTGGATGCCGAGGGCAATGCGGCCTCCATCACCCAGACCCTTGGCAGCCCCTTTGGCTCCGGCTTTCTCGCCGGGGACACGGGGATCCTCCTCAACAATCTCCTGATGTGGAACGACCTGGATCCCCGGAGCCCGAACGTGCTGGCGCCCCACCGAAAGGTTGAGACCCGAATGGCCCCGACGCAGGTGTTCCGCAACGGCCGCGTGCTCGTGGCCATTGGGACGCCCGGCAGCTATGGCATCCCGCAGACCACGACGCAGATGTTGCTGAATATCCTGGAGTACGGGATGAATATTCAGGCGGCCATCGAGGCACCGCGGGTCCGAGTGTATCGGGACCGCGCTGTGGACGCCGAGGCGCGGATTCCGGCCGAGGTGCGCGCCGCCCTCACGGCGCGTGGCCACGTGATCCGCGAGCTGCCGGAGTGGTCCTGGGTGGTCGGGGGCGGGCAGGGGGTGTGGGTAGATCCGGTGACCGGAGCCTTGGCGGGCGGCGCCGACCCGCGCCGGGACGGGTACGCGCTCGGCTGGTGAGCCAAGGCGAACCGAGCGCCGAAGATCGAAGGCTGCCGATTAACGCCATGACGGACACCGCCCGTCATGGGTCTACGATCCTCTGTCCGCGTTTCCCTCCCTTCGCCTTGCCGGAATCCCTCCCGATCTGAAATCGGAACTCCGAAGTCGCTACATGGGCGTGTCAGCCGTCGGCCCATAGATCGAGGGCAGCGGCACGTCCTTGAGCCGCAGGTAGACCGAGAGCTGACCGCGGTGGTGGATCAGGTGGTTGAGGAGAAGCGAGCGGATCACACCCATGCGGGGCATCTCCACGATCACCTGACCCTGCTTCGTGATTCGCCAGGTGTCCGAGAGCCGGTCCATGGTTTGCCGTCGGATGGCCGTTTCCGCCACCGCGAGATTCTTGTCGAACATGGCAAGGATCTCGGTCACGCTGCCGGCGGTCTGGGGCGTGTAGTTGCTGGCCCCGATGTCGAAGCCATCCTGGTCCAGGATGGTTGAGACCCAGCCCGGAATCTCGGCGATGTGGGTGGCGAGGCGGCCCATGGTCATGGATTTCTCGTGCGGCTTCCATGTGAGGTGCTGAGCCGGGAGCCGCTCGAGCAGCCGGCGGGTCGTCGCAGCCTCATGGGACATCTCCATCAGGATCGGGTCAATTGGGTTCATGGTTTCCCTCCATTCGTGTCGAGCGGTCGGGTTGTCAGTGTTCCATGCGCGCGACGGTGACGCCCGAGCCGGCGAGGAACCCATGCAGGTCATCAAACAGGTGCGCCCCGCCCCAGCCGTGGGAGAACACGACGCCCACCGCGTTCGCGCGCGCTGGCAGGAAGAGCTTGACCGCAAGGAAGGTGCGACCGTTCCGCAGGTACACGTCGAGCATCGGATGGCCTCCAGGTCAGTGTCTAGGCAGGTGAAGGAGGTCTGAAAACCAAGACATCGGGATTCGCGCGCTACTTTACATCTTGAAAGAACGCTGCGTAAAGTCCTATCCTGGGTGGCCGCCAACGAGCAAAGTTTCGTGATGGTTTCCGGCGAAGATGACGCTGGTTCGAAAAGCAAATTACTAATGTCTGATCCCAAACCTGCCAAACCTGCGCGGGGGGCGCAGGCGTCTCTCCTCGTTCTCGCGCTCGTCGGCTTGCTGGCCGGTTGCGGTCGGGGGTCTCCAGGGAGCGAGACTGAATTCCAGCGGCCCGCCGCGCCGGACCGGGTCCCGGTCGTCCTGGTTCCCGGAATAAGCCGGGAGGTCGCCAGCATCCTTCGGGGCGGCGCACTCGCTCCCTTCTCTGCGCTGGCCCTCCGGACGGATGCCGATGCCTTGGCGAACCTCGGCGATCCCCGCTTCCCTGCAGACGGGACATCGGCAGTGGAAGTCCCGGGGGTCCTCGATCGCGCGCTCCGGAGAACGGATGTCCGCGGGCTCCAGGGGCTCATCGACCATCTCATCCGCGAGGAAGGGTACGTCCGGGGCAATCCTGATCATCCCCGTGACAAGGACTATCCGGAGAATCCCTCGGCCGAGCGGGAAGAGCGGACGCGGGTCGCCTCGCTTTTCGTCGTCTATTATGACTGGCGTCGGGACCTCTCCGAGAGCGCCTGCGTCCTGGCGGATCGGATCGCGCGGATCCGGGCCGCCACCGGGGCGTCGCGCGTCCACCTGGTCGGCTACAGCTTCGGGGGTGTTGTGGCCAGGTACTACCTCCGTTACGGAGGGCGGGACGCCATGCGCGACCGGGACTGTCCCGCCTCTGGCGGGACGATGGCGGCGGCCATCAATGCGCCCGGCGCGGATAGCGTTGATCGCTTGATCCTGCTGGGGGCACCCCATCGCGGGTCGCTGCTGGCGTTTCGGGCCCTCCTCGAGGACTTCAGTCTTTTCGGGTTCCTGAGCCTCGGGCTCCGCGATGCGGTCTTCACCACGCCGCTCACGTGGCAACTCTTGCCGCAAGCCGAGCCGGACGGGCGCGTTCCGCTCCTCGTCGGCAATAACGGCGACGAGCGTGTCTGCCTGTATGCCCTCCGCACCTGGGTTGAGCGGGGCTGGATCCCCGGGGGCGGGCAAGATCCCGTGCGCCTCCGGTTCGTGGAGTCGATGCTCCTGCGGTCCCTGGCCCTTCAGAAGAGCATGGCCGGCCGCCATCCGGCGGAAGAAGCGGTGCCTCGCCTTGTTGCGGGCGGCGAGTGTCGTCCGACACCCACGCGTGCCCTCGCCATGGGGAACGGCGTCCAGTTCCTGGGCCGCGGCCAGACCGATCATCCCCTCTTCACCAAGGCCACCGCGCCGGGTGACGGGGTGGTGACGGCCGAGAGTGCCATCGGCCTGCCAGCTTCCCCCACCCTCACGGTGCTGACCACCTGCACGGGTCACAACGCGTACGTGCAGGACCCGGACCTCCTGACCCGCGTCGTGCAATTCCTTCTCGGAAGATAGCCAGGCGATCACCCGGTTAAGGTGCGGACCCCAATCCGAAATTATCAACCGCCAAGGACACCCAGCGCTGGCGCTGGGTACCCGGAACGCCAGGGAGAGTTAACCCTGATCCGAAAAAACCATTGAACCGCCATGACGCCAAGGTCGCCAAGGATGCGATGTTTCGAACTCTCGACCGAAGAACACAAAAACCGGTT
>Ga0315285_10000247_pt1 | contig 54405 bp, 49 predicted proteins | sample YL17G09_36_MG_FD_203698 | JGI IMG/M metagenome (GOLD analysis project Ga0315285, IMG submission 203698) | Sediment microbial communities from Yellowstone Lake, YNP, Wyoming, USA - YL17G09_36 | ecosystem: Environmental > Aquatic > Freshwater > Lake > Sediment | place: USA: Wyoming | collected... | reverse complement strand
TCAGAGAACTTATCAAGAACAATGGTGTCATCAACACATCCTCTACCATCCTTTCTTGTCTTGTAATATTTTGTATATGTTTTTTCACGGCCTTTCTGACAAACAGCAATAGTCCTAAAACCATATTTTTTAGCACCATGACAGACATCAAGACCAGAATGTCCTCCCAAAACCCCTATAGTAATGTTATCCTTATCGTAAGAATTTATTATTTCTTGAATTTTTTTTCTGTCGATCATAAAAATATTCCTCCCAAGAACCGACGTGATGTAATAAACCTAAGGTTTTTTAGGTTTACTGGAAAGAAAAAATATATTTTATAAAATTATTTGTTTGTATTCATATTTTGCTTTTTCTAAGAAACTAGTATAATCAAAAAGATTATCTGAATCAGTAAGTTCAAAAACAGCTTCTTTCTGATAAGAAACAGCGTTTTGGAAATGAATGAGATTGTCCCCCTCTAAATCCATCTGTTGATAATACTCATAGAGTATATACACAGTTCTTGTAAGATTAAATGTTTCATTAGCTGTGACAGGATCTGTAACAATTTCATTTTCTAAAGTATTATGCATCATACTACCTATAACACCAGAAGTTATATTTTCATTACCAATCCAATACCAACGATGCAAACCTATCACTCTTTCAGAGCGAGAATAATTTATTGTGTCATTTTCCTCCCAAGGGAAACTGATTCTTAGAATGAGTCGAGTTATTGGTTCATAAGTAATATAACCTTGAGGTAACTCTGAAAACACCCACCCATAACCAGGTACATAATACTCAACCATACTATGAGAGGCATACCACCCGGTATTTGCTGGTACTCCATATATTACTCGAGCAGGGACACCATTAGCTCTTAGAAGTGCACAACCCAAATGAGATTTACCCGGACAATCTCCACTAAGTAACAGAGTAGTTAGAGCATCTTGTGAAAACCAAAAATTTAATTTACATTCCAAATAAAACAAAATCCATTTGTGATTGCATGTAAATTTTGCAACTCTTTTAACTAAAGTAATAATATTATCAGTAAAACCTCTTAACAATTTAGCTCTAAGTTTTATTAAAGGATGATCAACTTGAACAACCTCTGTGGAAACAAGCCATTGCTTAGTATCCTCAGGCAGTTCTTCTTTTGTAGGTATTTTTACGTTACTAGGTAAATCCTCAAATTTTTCATTTTTCACAAGAGCCCATGCTGAGAAATGTATTTTTGATTTTTCATTTTTCTCCATATGACCAATTGTGAAGTTTACGATTTTGTTCAGTCCATCATCATCTGTTTGGATTTTATAATCAAGGATATCTGCTGTTGAATCATTTAAAAGATATAATAAAATCGGTACTTGGAATTGATAATCTAATGGAAATACATATTTTACATTAAATGAGTCGACACTTTCCAAAGCATCAAGAGTTAAATAAAATTCACCATGAAGTAAAACAAGATCCTGTTCCTCATATGAAGTTTTAGCAACTTGCTCTACATTATTTATATTTTTATCAATATTTGTTCCTAAAGATGTAAATGACAAAGAAATTAAAAGCCATACGACCAAAAGCGAAGTAGTTTTTTTACCTAGAATAAAAACCATTTTATCACAATATATTAATATCTTAATTTATTTATAAATTTTACTCATAAAAATTATTATTTGAATTTTGGCCTTTTTGACATATAAATAGACAGTGGTATTTTATGTTGTGGATAATCATATGTGATTTCACTTATCAATTTATACAGCTCTTCTAGAGAATATCCACGATTTTCCTCACCAATTGTATTGTTTCTAAATCGTGGTGTAAATGTTTTACTCTTGCTTTCTTTTTCACCAACAACAACAATTATTGGCAACCATTCCTGCTCTGCATCACGTATTTTACGGCTAACACTTTCCTCACGATCATCAATATCTGCTCTAATATGAATAAATGGAGATTTTTTATTAAATTCTTCAATGAATTTTTCGCATGTTTTTATAAAATCGCTATTAACAGGAATAAATCTTATCTGAGTTGGCAAAAGCCAAAACGGAAGCATTGGTTTAAACCCTTTACTTATCTTAATTGCTTCTTTTTCAAGTAAAGCATAAATTACTCTTTCTATAGCACCTGATGGACTACAATGTAATATTAATGGATGTTTAGTTGTCCCATCTTTATCTGTAAATTTAATATCATATCTTTCACCATTTTCTATGTCAATTTGATCTGTACTTAATGCAGATGCTTTCTCAGACATATCAACAAAGTTAAACTCATATTTTAAAACAAAGTAGAATATTCTTTCATCCCACATTTCAAGTAAAACTGGTTTTCCAAGTTTTTTTACAAGATCTACTATGAAATCCTTGTTTTTTTCATAAAAATCTTTAGTTGTTCGTAAAGCCATTTCTATGTCATCTTTTTCGATGCCGAGATTTTTTAAAACGGAAAGACTTAGGTCATATCTTACTTTGAACTCGTTCATGGCCATGTCTAAATCTGAAGTCAAGGCATGTACATCTGGCATTGTAAAAGCTCTTAGCCTTCTTAACCCAGTAAGTTCTCCAGATTGTTCTCGTCTGAAAGAGTATCTTGTCAGTTCATATATTTTAAGTGGTAAATCCTTATAGCTAATTGTTGCATCATGAGCCATTAGAAATTGTCCAAAACACGCAGCGAACCTTAAGAAAAATTTTCTCTTATCACTTTCAATCTGATATTGTCTAGCAGGGAATCTCTGTAAATATTTTGAAAGTGTTGGATGATCCATATCATACATAATTGGGGTTTCTACTTCTAAACCACCATATTCAACTACTCTTTTTGTTACATATTCCTCAATTAATTTTTTTATAAATCGCCCCTTTGGATAAAACCTCATGTTACCTGCATCAGAGGCAGGTTCATAATCTGCGATTTCCAATTTTTGCATCAATTTAACATGAGGTGGCTCTTGTTTAACTGCTCTTGATTTATCTTTTTCATAAAATGCAAATTTCCTTAAATTTTCATGTCCTCTGAAATCAAATTTGCCAACATCATGCAACTTGCCCTCTTCTGTTAAAATATACCAGTAAGAACTAAGTTTCCTTTCCTTTTTCAATGACTCTGTTTCTTCCCCAGCTGGAATAATTTCTCTAGAAAGTTCTGATAATGGATGGCCTTTACAAGATATTTTAAACGATTTGTACCAACCAAAAGGCGCCCTCTTAATATTGAAATTTTTATTTTTTAATTCGTATTCAATTTCAATTAAAATTTCTTGAGCCTTTTTTGGACTAGCCAAATCTGATGAAAGATGAGCATATGGATAAAGCATTATATTTTTAACCTTAAGTTGCTCTGCTGTCTTTTCGATTTCTGCAGCAGCTTGTAAAACTGCTTGGCGAGGTGATTTCTCATCGATTTTTTCAACAGCAGTAAAAGCAGTTAAAGCTTCTTCAAGCTTATCACCTTTTACTTTTGTTTCTTCAGGGTTTTTTATTGCTTTATCCTTTACCTGGTATTCTATATAGTCACTATGTATAAGTAATAGTTTCATTGAATCAACCCTGTAAAACAACTAAGCATTATTAAAGATAATGTTCAAGAACCAAATAATATTAAGTTCTCGTGTAAAAAAGTATTTGAAAGAAAAATAAGAAAGACAAAAAAATTAAAAAAAAAAGGGAGAGGTATTATTGGTATACTTTTATCCCATATCCAAAGCCATAAAGTTTTGTACCTCCAAGGGGATCATTAATGTAGTAAGGTCTACCTTTAAAATCTTCTGGGAATATTACTAGGCAAGCATATACCATTGTAACTTCATAATATTCGCCCATTATAAAATCATATTGACCTTTAAAGGTTGAGTTGATATAACTTGTACCTCCCCAGTTTGATGATATCTTTGCTCCAAACAATGTTAAACGATCCTCTGTTTTAATCTTAAACAAGTAATCTATTCTAGCTCCATTAGGAAGGTTAAAATTATACACGCCTATAGCAGATTTCCAAACAATTACCGCTTTAGGTTCTTGGTCTTTTATTTCTCTATTATCAGTTGCAGTGACTTGAAGAATACATACACTTAGAAAAAGAAAGATAATCCCAATTGTTAATATCATTTTTTTCATATTTTTTATGTCACCGTCCCCCGTCTGTTTCTATTGAGTATGATATTTTTACCGACGGCGTAGAGATTATTTTTATTATATATTTATATATAATTTGTAATATATTAAATTATCGGTCTTGTTTTTTCCTACCTCTACTCAATAAGATTTTAAATTGGTATATTTTATTTAAATTTATACATAACAGTTATTAATTGCAAAAAATTGTTAACAAAAAACTCTAATGATTAATTATAAAAAAATAATGGGGGAGGCGGCGGAGGTGTTAAACACCGCATATAAAAAATTTTATTGAATCTTCTTGCAATCCCATCTCTCCGCCTAAGCATTGAATATATTAAACAATATAAGAACATTTCGGAAAAAATCTTTGAAAAATTTCTCCATATCTCCTTGGAGAAAAAATAAAATTAATGAAAATTGTAGGTCAATGATTTTTGCAAAAAATTACTTTAATTATATCATTTTTTTGTATGATTTCGCGTCAAGGAGTTTATCAACTTCTGATTTATCTTTTACTTTTATTTCAACAAGCCATCCTTCATCATATGGGTTCTTGTTAATAATTTCAGGTTCGTCTTCAAGCTTCTTATTTACATTTACAATTTTACCTGAAACTGGTGCATATATTTCTGAAACTGATTTCACTGACTCAATAATACAGATTTCTTCTCCTTTCTTAATTTCTTTACCAACCTCTGGTAGTTCAACAAAAACAACATCTGTTAGTTCAGATTGAGCATGATCTGTTATTCCAACTTTTGCAGTGTCGCCCTTTAATTTTAACCATTCATGCGTTTCAGTATATTTTAAATCATCTCGTACTTCATTACTCATAATAATCCAAATTTGGAATTAAAAAGGTTAATTTAAATATTTGCAAACACAATTAAATAATTATAGGAAATATCAATTTTTATTTATAAAAAGTGTAAAAACTATTTTTTACAAGACCAATTACCTTATAATTATCGTTTTTTAATAATTTCTTTGCATATTGTAACCTTTTAACAATTTCATCATTTGATACTTTTGGTTCAATTGTTTCTGCTTTTGTCCCAGTTTTACATGAAAAACGATAAATAAAACCCATATCAAAACCTATTTTTTTTACAAATTCCATGGTCTGTAAAAAATCGTCATGTGTCTCAGTTGGAAAACCTAAAATAAAATGCGTGTCAAAAGATAAATTTGTATTACAGTTTTTTAATCTTATTAGTGCATCATAAGTTTTTTCAGTTTCTGAATATCTATTCATCAGTTTCAATATTTTACTTGAGCCTGATTGAAGAGCGATATTTACACTTGTGATATTTCCCTTTTTAAATATTGGTTCTAATTTGTCAATATATTTTACAACCCAACGTGGATCTAGATCTTGAACAGAAATTTGGTAGTCACATGGTATTGATGTTAGTTTGTCGAGCAATGTTGGAAAATCTAAGCCTATATCAATACCATATGCACCCACATTATCAGCTGTTATTACAAATGTTTTATAACCAGATTTCAAACCATTTTCAAAATCACTAACACATTCATCAAATGGTTTACTTTTAAATGGACCTATTGCTTTTTTTATTCCACAATATGCACAATTACCAACACAACCCCAAGATATTCTGACATGATAAAATTCAGGTTTTGATGGAAATAAATAAACTAAAAGATGCTCGTTTAGTAGATACCTTATATAAAATTCTTTAAAACGATAATAGTATTCATTTAAAAATGGAAAACTTTTCAGCTTATAATTTTCTTCATAATAGGATATATATTGCTCCCTAGAAATTGCTTCAGCATCAGTTATTTCTGAAAATTTTATTTTATTATTTGTAAATAGAGTATCGATTTTATCTAGATTTTTTGTACTTATTGTTTTACCTTGAAAAATCTTCTTAAGTTTGTCTTCTTCTATTACTGGTAAACAACCTGCAACAATTAATTCGGCTTTATATTTGAGCAATTCTTTAATTTTTTTAAGATTATTATCGGTTATTTCGGTACGATAGGCACATGTTATGTAAATTATGAAATCTGCATCCTCTAGTTTTTCAGCTATAGTGTATCCGTTTTTACGAAAATATAGTTGTAGTTTTTTTGCATCCAGAAGTCTTCTACGACAATTAGTATTTGTATATACATATATTTTTTCCATAAACAACCCATGGTCTGTATCAGTTGTTTTTTGCCCAGTCTTTATCTACAAATGGTGGTTTAATAACTTTTGCTTTTACAGGTTTATCCCTTACAATAATATCTAAAACACTATCTTTTTCTCTAAAATTTGGATGAACATATCCCATTGCAATTCCAGTATTTAGACAAGGAGACATAGTTCCGCTTGTAACAATTCCTACTTTTTTACCATCTTTTTTAATCTCACAGTCATGCCTTGGAATACCTTTCTCAATACAAATCATACTTGTGAGTCGCTCGTAATCTCCTTTTTCTTTTTGTCTTAAAAGAGAGTCTTTTCCAATGAAATCATGATCCCAGTTGATAGTCCAAGCCATTGTAGCCTCAAGTGGTGTTCTCCCACCTTTAAATTCATTTCCAGCTAGAATAAAGCATTTTTCAAGTCTTAGAGTGTCTCTTGCCCCTAGACCTATAGGTTTAATTGCAAATTCCTTTCCAGCATCTAGGATTTTACGAAAAACTCCTTCAGCCTTTTTAGTTGGTGTTATTTGTAATTCAAAACCAAGTTCACCAGTATATCCAGTATGTGAAATAATGCAGTTTATACCAGCAATATCTATATATTTGCATCCAAAAAATCCCACCAAATTAAGATCAGTTTTTGTTAATTTTTGAAGGGTATCTCGAGATTTTGGACCCTGAATTGCTAAAATTACATAGTCCTTTGAAACATTTTCTGCTTTTGCAGAAATATTATACTCCTTTGCTTTTTCATTAAGCCATTTTGTTACAATTTCATCCATTCCAGCATTTGGAATCATCATGAATTTGTCCCCAAGATGTATAAAAATTGTGTCATCAATTACCGTACCATTTTCCCTTAAAATGGCGGTGTATTGGCTTTTATTATCTTCGATTCTAGAAGCGTTCTCAACTGTTGTTAAACTAATAAGTTTCTCTGCGTCTTTACCTGTTATCCAAACATTGCTCATATGGGATACATCAAATATTCCTACTGATTTTCTTACAGTTAAATGTTCATCTATAATAGATGAATATTGTATCGGCATTTCAAAACCAGCAAACTCAGTTAAACGTGCTCCAAGTTTTTTTTGAAGTTCATACAACGGAGATCTTTTTATCATAATTGTCCCCCGGTGAGGAATATAATATCTGTAATTTAAGATTTCTACTTTTAAGCAAGTACCATAAAAATTATAAAATAACAGTTTGGTAAATTATATAAACAGCATAAACTTAAGATATAATTCTATGAAAAATAGTATAACCTATAAGCCAGGTTGTCCTGTTTTTGAATTGACATTAAACTGCAATTTAAACTGTATACATTGCGGCTCTTCAGCAGGTAAAAAAGTAAAAGATGAGCTTTCAACAAAGCAAGCCCTCAAAATCTGTAAAGAACTTGCAGCTATTGGAACCGGAGGAGTTGCATTGATGGGCGGTGAAGTACTACTAAGAAAAGATTGGTATGAAATATCTAAAGAGATTAAAAACTTAGGAATGTCTCTTTCTATTGTAACAAATGGATATGTGGATCCAATTAAATTATTACCAAAATTTAGAAGTTTGGAAGTAGACTCTATTAGTATTGGGTTTGATGGAACAAAAAAAACTCACAACTATATCCGTGGAACCGATGATGCCTTTGAAAAGACATTAAAATTCATAGATTTACTAAATACGGAGGGATTAGATCCTTGTCCATTAACAACTTTTCATAAGATCAATTTTAAAGAATTTTTTGAAATTAGAGATTTAATAATTGGGAGAGGTTTAGATTGGCATGTAAATACCGTTGCCCCAATCGGTAGATTCCCAAAGGAATCAATGTTATCTATAGAAGAATATTATGAGCTGGGTATGATTATTGCTGCCTCTCAAAAGGAGTTTTCTAATGAAAGGATTATTGCAGGGCATAATTTTGGTTTTCATTCTAAATATATACCACATTTGTCATTATATCCCGACTGGAATGGGTGCTATGCAGGTATTAGAGCTTTAGGGATAAAAAGTAACGGTGATGTAAATGGATGTTTACCATTACCAGACAGTTTTATAGAAGGAAATGTTAAAAAGAACAGCTTAGTAGATATCTGGAACAGTCCAGATTTTTGTAAATTTAGTAGAGAATTCAAAGAAGATGATCTAGGTGGATTTTGTAAAAAATGTAAATATCGGATGAGTTGCAAAGGAGGATGTACATTAAATTCAAGTTCTTTGACAGGTAAACCACATAGAGACCCACTATGCTTTTATAGAATTGAACAAGAAACATTCGGTAGAAATATTGAGAAAAAAATCCAGGAAATTTCTGATAAATATTCAATTGTTCCTTAAAATCCTTTAAAATTTGTTATTATTAGTACAAACTGTTATTATTCTAATAATTTTTCAAGAAATGGTAATAATTATAACAAAAGATTTTTATATTAAGAAGATAAATATATATAAATATGAAAAAGAAACAAGCCGATCCTATGGACTTATATAAGTCTGGAGGAGATTACGGTACTGTTAGTCCAAAAGAGGTATACAAATCTGGAGGACTATATGGAACTGTGAGCCCAAAAGATGTATACAAATCTGGTGGCTTATATGGAACCGTAAGCCCAAAAGATTTTTAAAAAATGTAAAATCATTCAGGCAATGCAGCCTAATATTTTTAAATTAATTATATTTTGTAAAAAATATTATTTTTAATTTAAGCATAGTTAAAATAAACGTTAATAAAAGCTTAAATTAAATTCACCAATATCTAGTTAGAACAAATTCTGAGGTGCTAAAAATCTACATTTCTTATGTTAATAAGATTGATACAACAAGAAAATATAATAGAATAGAAAAATTTTATGATAATATAGCCATATATTATGATGAAAAATGGTGGTATAATAATCCAGACAGTAGACATGTAAAAATATTTGCAAGTGAAATAATCTATTCACATATTTTACCAGAAAAATTTGTTTTAGATGTTGGATGCGGAACATGCGACACACCTATTAAACTATCATCAAAAGATTGTAAAATTATAGGTTTAGACATATCTTCGAATATGTTAGCTATTGCTAAAGAAAAAATACCAGAGAGTTATAGAAATGAAATTTCATTAGTTAAAGGAAACGCTGAGAAATTACCATTTGATGATGATCAGTTTGACTATGTGATTTCTGATTTTACTCTAAATTATGTAGATAATCCAAAAACAGCAATGGACGAAATGCTCAGGGTTTTAAAAAAAGATGGAAGATTGTTATTGATTTTCAGTAACAGAAATCCCATGTACATTGTTTTTTGGGAATTGTTAATTGGAAACATAGATTTTATTAAAAAATTGAAAAAAAACGAGGACAACATCTCATTTCCTTATGCAAAGATAAAAACCCAATTCAAAAGATTTTCTAAGAATGATATACAAACTATGGTCACTGAGTTACCCATCCAAAAAATACAAATTATAGGAACTCATGGTTTAACTGGTTTTATAGGATATCCTATATTGCTTTTAGGTTTATTTATTCAAAGCTTAGAAAAGAAAAAATTCGAATTTGACGATATCGATCATTTCATAAAAATGAAAGGAGAAAGAATAGTATTTAATATTTTTAAAAAAGGAGAGAGTCTAGATAAACATTTTAACACTATAGGTAGAGATATAATCTTTATTGGAAAAAAGATTTAGAAATCAAATAATTACTTCTTATAATACCAAATAATAATATCGAATTTTATATGGTATCAAGTTAAACAAATTAATTTATATAAGCTGAATTGATTTAAAAAAATACGGTGATTAGTCTTAATGACATCATTTTTATTGGTATTAAGTAAAAGAATTTTTTCACTTTTAACTATGTTGATAAGACATCCGTTTTTAATATATAAAACAACCAAAAGATACAAAAAAAATACTAAAAATATAATAACTGAAGAGATGCACACTTATCAAATACCAAAATATTCACCAGACATGACACTCTGTAAATATGATGAAAAATATCTTCGACCAGTTCGCCTATGTGAATCAGATGCGCTTGAAATAATTGCGATGGCAAATAAACTAGGTGCTTTTAAAACGTCTAAAAAAGAATATGCTGAAAATGTGTTTCATTTTGTTAAAAATAATATTAAATCAAAAAATGCTCCTGCTTTTGGAGCTGTAAAAACTCTTAAAAAAGGATATGGTTCTTGTTTTGATTCCTCAAGTATTTTTATTGCTCTTTGCAGGTGTGGAGGTGTCAAAGCTAGATATAAAATTTATCTACATAACGAACCACCTCAGGGATTTCAAACTCTTTCAGATACTTTCAATGAAGAATTGTTAGGCGGTCTAGCAATTATAGCAGCATTTTATACTGTTGCTGAAGTTGAAATAGATGGAAAATGGCTTGAATGCGAGGTTACTTCCCCACCTGAACTCGATGCTTTTTGGAACGTTCCAATTGCTCATTTTGGAGAAAACTGTGGGAGAGTTGGTGGTTGGTTACCAGATGATGTTATTTATTTGGAAGGATTACCTTATCGAATTACAATTCCAACCAATATCATGTTTAAAATGCTTTCTGGGATGATGGATGAGATCAATAGAAAAACTGAAGAGGAATGGCAAGAAGGTAAAAGAAAACTTGAGAAAATAGGAAGAAAAGAATATGATAAAAAAGCTAGAAAGCGATATGGTTTTATACCATCACTTAAGGATTAAATAATATGTCTGAAGCCAATGATAAGTTGATGGTAAATTTTGAAAAATATAGAAAGAAAGCTCTTGATACATATGCTCCTTCCAGAGAAAATTGGCTTCCTCCAGATCAGGCATTATATAGTCCAAAAATGATTTTTAATTTGTCTGACAAGGAGGCGCAGGACCTAAGATTTAAAGCAATTAAATATGCTTTTTTACATCATTATTCAAAATCTCCTTTTTATAATAGATTTTGTAAGGAACTTGAGGTTAAACCAGATGATATCATCTCAGAAAAAGACTACATAAAAATACCGTTATTGTCAGATATTCTGTTTAAAGATCATCCTTCCACTGGGAGGGAATTTGTAGATTGGTTACAAAAAATTTATGTGGGCAATTTACCTAAAATACAAAATTTAGATGATAGAGCAGATTATGATAATATTATTGATGCCTATCAAAAAGAAAACGTTACTCTAGTTTTTAGTAGTGGTACAAGCGGTAGTTTTTCTTTTGTGCCACGTGATAGGATAACTTGGAATAGACAAATGTATGTTTGTTCAAATATTTTTGAAATGTCACCGTATTATTTTCAGTCAACAAAATCAACTATTATTTGGCTGGGTCCTAATCCAAAAATGACTCATATGTATATAGGTAGATTGACAATGATGCTACTTGATTTATTTAACCATGTAGATATTGATTTTGGAATTGAAAGGGAGTTGACAACAAAAGCAATTAAGCTTTTAATGGGAACTAGTAAAGGAGTTTCTGGTAAAGTAAAAACTAGTCTAATTCGACCTTTTATAGCATATGAAGAAAGCAAGATAATGGGAAAACTTATTGATATTTTAGATAAAGCTGATAAAAACAAATGTGAGATTGGTATTGGTGGTACACCCTTTTTTATTGATATGTTTTTATCAAAAATTGAAAAAAAGGGATTGAAATTTAATATTGAAAAAGGAATGGTTGTTACAGCTGGAGGGTGGAAACGTTTTAGCGGTGTAGAAATTCCTGAGGAGGAATTCCGTGACAGAATTAACAAAATACTTGGTATCCCGCAAAATAACTGTAGAGATATTTATGGTATGGTAGAGTGTAACGCATTAAATGTTAGCTGCGAGGGACATTATAAACACATACCTCAATCTATAATTTATCCAATGGTTTTAGATGATGAATCTGAACCTGGTGCTTTTGGGGAAGAGGGACGGTTTGCTTTTATTGATCCTTTGGCAAATAGTTACCCGGGTTTTATTATGACTAATGATAAAGTTAAAATCCTTGAGCACTGTCCAGTTTGTGATAGATCTGGACCAGTTATATGTGGAAATATTTCAAGGTTAGGTGGAATGCAAGATAGAGGTTGTGGTGCAGCTTTAGCGAAAATGTTTTCTGAAGAAATTGTTAAAACCAAAGAATAAAATCAAAAATAAAAATCATAAAAGAGGATATAAAACCATGAAATTGAATCTTGGCTGTGGCGGGGACCATAAGAAAGGATATCTAAATATTGATGCATTTGACAAAACTATTGCAGATAAAACCATGAGTGCAACAAATCTCAAGTTAGATGATAACAGTGTTGAAGAAATTTTAATGTCGCAAGTGATAGAACATTTCGGCATAGCCCAGTTTCTATATGTTTTAGGTGAGTGTTTCCGTGTATTAAAAAAAGGCGGAAAACTAGTAATCGAAACACCTGATATTAAGGAATCTTTTCAAATATATTTAAAAGGAGAAAGAGAAGATAGAAAGTTCATTCTTCCATGGATATATGGTGTCGATATTCCTGGTATGCAGCATAGATTTTGCTTTCCTGATGATTTACTTGAGGAGGAACTTGAAAAATTAGGTTTTATAAAGATTAAAAAGGAATATTTAAAATTTGATGAACATCAACCGATCCTAAGACTAACTTGTGAAAAAACATCGAATAGTGATGCATTTCGTATTATAGCATTGCTCAGAAAAAAACTATTAAACAGCGGTGAAATAAATCTTGATGAACAGATTAATGCTCTTGAAAAAGAAACACTTTTAGAGTTTTTTACTGAGGAATTAAAAAAATTTTATAAAAAGAAAAATAACAATATCTTTGAAAAAATGATTATTGAGGGCTCAATTAAAACCCCTAAAATTACATATTTATTATTTAACATTCTAATCGAACAAAAGCTATGCCCTCATGAATTGGGAAAAAAATACATTCAAATATTAAATAAATTGGATAGTGTAAGTTTCCTTGACATTTTAATAAATAATTTAATGCAAACGCCAAATTTTGTGGGGCAACAAGAAGAACTTATTGATAAAACTTATAATTTTGGGAGAAAAATTGTCAAAGAATTGCTTTCTGGGTCTGAGAAAGAAATAGAAGATATAATAAAAAATCTGTCCAAAGAAAATAAAATAAATGTAAAATGCGAACAGGATTTTCTTTCACAAAAATTAGTTATGTTAAGAGCAAATCGTTTGTTCCAAAAAGGGGTGAAAGTGTTTAATCTCTCTAACTTTGAAGAAGCCATTGATTATTTTAAAAAATCATCTCTTCTATTTCGTGATCAAATTCTAACATATTGGAATTTAGGGAGGCTATACATGTTATGTGACAATTTAAAGACGGCAGAATCTTATTATAAGAATGCGCTCGATTTATTAACAATAATTAGTTTTGATAAAGAAAAGAAAATTAAAAGATTGCTTGAACAAGAAATGAGCAGAAATATTGTAACGAACTATAACGATTCGCTTATTTCATTAAGGCAGATATATGAGGTATTAGATTATAATTAATATTTAAATATGAATTCATTTTATATTTTGATATAATTAATAATTTATCCTATTTTGACTTTTATAAACTACTTCTTCAGTTTTTATATGTTTATTTAAAATTTATTATAATTTTAACAAAATGTAGGCAAAAAGCGATAATTTTAGCAAAAATTATTTAAAGGTTAACATATAATACGTGTTTCTATGAAGAAAAAAGAACATGCTGACCCATTGGATCTCTACAAGTCAGGTGGATATTATGGTACAGTAAGCCCTAAAGAGGTATACAAATCAGGTGGCTTTTATGGTACTATCAGTCCTAAAGATATATACAAATCAGGTGATTTATACGAGACTATAAGCCCAAAAGATGTATACAAGTCAGGGGGCAGATACGGAACTATTAGCATAAAAGATTTTTAATCTTTTAATAGTAAATTACTGCCACATTCAATAATAATTTATGTCATAAACTATTATACATTTTTTTTTTATTTTTAGGAAACAAATCTATTTAAAAATTATTAGACAATAGATTTTAGTTACCTATTTATATAACATAATAACATATATTTTTTGAAGTAAATGCCTAATAAAACTAGCTATATTCCATACCAAGTTGTTTGGGAAACTACTCTTGATTGTAATTTAAACTGTTTACATTGCGGTTCAAAGGCTGGAAAGGCAAGATCAAATGAATTAACCCATAAAGAAGGAATTAAATTAATTCAAGATTTAAAAAAAATTGATGCTAGAGAAGTTTGTTTTATGGGTGGGGAACCTTTACTTAGAAAGGATTGGTACGAACTTGGTAAAGAAGTAAAAAAGCAAGGTATGGAGTTTTTAATTATTTCAAATGCATATGATATTGACAAGGAAATTATAAAGAAACTTGTGTCTTTGAATCCATATGCTGTTTCTACAAGTCTTGATGGAGGAACTGCTAAAACACATGATCATATACGAGGTAAACAAGGCTCTTTTAATAAAGTAATGGAATATCTTGATTTATCTACAGAAGCAGAACTACCAACTACAATTATTACAACAGTTAGTAAAATTAATATTAAAGAATTGTCATTAATTAAAGACATAATTCTTAACAGATTTATAGCATGGCAAATACAAGTTGCAACTCCTCATGGAAGGTTCCTTAAAAAATTTGCTTTAACAAAAAAGGAATTCTATGAATTAGGTGAATATATAGCAAATTTACAAAAAAAATACTCCAAAAAGGAATTACCATTAATTGGAGCACATGGGCTAGGATATTATTCAGATCATATACCATGTTTAGGTTTATACCCTGAATTTAAGGGTTGCCAAGCAGGGAGGACAATACTAAGTATCAGAAGCAATGGAGATGTACTTGGTTGTTTAGCAGCGCAAGATGAATTTATAGAAGGAAATCTACGAAAAAGGAGTATTATAGATATATGGAATGATCCAAATTCTTTTTCATATACTCGTAAATGGAAAAAAGAATATCTAGGTGAAAACTGCAAAGATTGCAAACATGGAGAAGTCTGTAGAGGTGGATGTGTGGGTATGTCAGTAGGATTTGACGGTAAACCTTTCAACAATTCCTATTGTTTCTATAAAATTGAAAACAAATTAAATTTATTTAAATAAGATTCCAATAATTTTTTTTTATCAAGTTTTTCATAAACATTTAAATTATTTTATTATATCCTTTCTTATTTGATGATATTGTATGTGTTTTGAAAATAAAGTAATTTTAGTCTCTGGGGCAACCGGTGGGATTGGTGGGGAAATTGTAAAGCAACTTGCAGATAATAATTGTAAACTTTCTATTTTTGGAAGAAAACAAGAAGAACTTGAGAAAATTTGTAAAAATGTAATTTCCAAAGGATCAGAATGTATTTATTACAAATGCGATTCAACAGTAAAAAATGAAGTAGAACAAGGTATAAAATCAACTTTTGAACATTATGGGCGGATAGACATTGCTATTCTTACAGCTGGAATGATTGAACCAAACCCCATTGAAACTTTTAACAGCGACATAATTATAAAAACAGTTGTAGTAAATTTCTTTGGGGCTTTATATTTTATAGAGTTTATACTGCCAATAATGATAAAGCAAAAATCTGGTGTTATTGCTGCAATATCAACATTACCTGATAGAAGAGGTGCTCCTGGATGGGGTGCGTATGGTTCTAGTAAAGCAGCATTAAGTAATGTTCTTGAAAGCCTTAGAGCTGAAGCTAAACAAAAGTTCAATATTGATGTAATAACCATTAAACCAGGTGCTGTTGAAACACGTATGACCGAAGGCTATAATAGACCTGGTAAAGTAAAAGTTGATTATGCAGCAAAACTTATTTTGAATGGGATAAAGAAACGAAAAAAGGTAATTGAATTTCCATTTGTTCAAGCCTTACCAACGAAATTAAGGGATATGTTACCTCCTTGGGCATATGATATGTTTCCAATGGATTTTCTACAAGGTGATGACTACCCAAATGGAACTGAAGACAAGGAATGATTGGATGGAAAATGAATCAATAAAAAAATTAATTTTAAATTTTTTCTTTGATTCTTTACTTTTTGATAAAAAATTTCAGAAACGAGCAATTGATCTTATTAATAAAACTAAAGTATTAGATTATACAAAAGAAGGTAATACATATCTTGATATAGGATCTGGAACTGGTCATATCTGTGAACAATTAGCTAAAGAAAAAAAACTAAAACTTATTGCTCTTGAACCTAAATCAAAGCCTTCTAGTCAAATCTTAAAACGATTAAATGACAAGGAGGAAAAAATAATTTTTTTAAAGGGATTAGGAGAACAATTACCATTTAAAAATCAAAGATTTGATGGTATTTTTTTATTTTTTGTATTACATCATGTCTCATCAGCTATTGAAAGTAAGATATTTAATGAAATACAGCGGGTAATAAAACCTGATGGATTACTTTTCATAGTTGAAGATACCCCTGAAAATGAAGAGGAACGTAATAAAAATGAAAAATGGGATCGTAGAATAAATCTTGAACCTAGAAATGAAAAACATTACTATAAAAGTAATATCCAATGGTTAGAATTTTTTAAAAAAAATGGTTATAGTATTGTTGAAAAAAGCTATTTTGAGGGTAAGACCTTTAAAGGTTATCCTATAAGGCATTGGAGTTACATATTAAAGAAAAATTACAGATAATATTTAAATTATGAAATAGACTTCTAACTTACTGTAAATGTTGAATACCCAAAATAAAAATGATGAAAAATCATCTGTAAAAGTTTCTGGTTCTAAACCACTTTTAGGGTTTTTTCCATTATTTGATAATCTTGCTGAGACAGGACGTGCTGTAAAAGTTGCAAAATGTTATATAGGACAAGGAGGCGAAGCAGTTTTTTTTAGTCACGGTGGAAAATACGAGTATTTAGCCAGGGATATAGGATGTAAAGTTATACAGGTTTACCCTACTGAATCAAAAAAATTCATTGAAGATGTTGTAAAATATGCTGGATTGGAAAAACTTAGAAATCCGATAACAGATGAAATTTTAGAAGAATATGTAAAAGGAGAGGTAAAGGCTTTTAAGGAAAATGGTATAAAATTAATTGTTTCAACTAATAATTTTTGGACGATAATATCAGCTAGACTTGCAAATATACCTCTTGTAAACATTGCACCTAAAGTTAAGTCACGATTTATACAATATCCTGACGATGTGGAATTTTTCTTTACAAAGATATTACCAAATTCAATTAAACTAAAAATTATAAATTGGTACTTACCTAGAACAAAGTGGATGGCCAAACCTTTTAACAAAGCAGCTAAAAAACACAACATAAAAATTTCAAAAAATATGAGTGACTATGATTTAGTAAAAGGCGATTATACATTATACACTGATGTAAAAGAATTCCTTAGCATTGAGCCACAAAAAATTCTTCCTAACGAATATTACATAGGACCAATTTCACTAGAAGGGATTTTTAAGGATAAAGTTACAAAACAAAATGATATAGAATCTGAAAAAGAAATTGAAGAACACTTACAAAAAAATAGTAAAAATATACTTATTTCCTTAGGAAGCTCAGGAAAAAAAGAAATCTTTTTAGAAATACTAGAAGCATTGAATAATACAAATTACAAAGTAATCGCAATTTATACAACAATATTAGATGAAAAAGAACTCCCAGTTGTAAGTGATAACATTATGTTAAGGAAAATCGTTCCTTCAATAAATAAACTCCATAAAATGGTCGATCTATCGATAATTCATGGCGGACAAGGAACAGTTTATGCTGCAGCTTATGCTGGAAAACCAGTTATTGGAATACCAATGACTTTAGAACAGCATCTTAATTTAGAAAATTTACTAAGAGAAAACATGGCAATACTTTTATCAAAAAAATATTTCAAAAAAAGGGTTTTAATTGATTCGATAAACAAGATTTTCAATAACTATAACTATTATTTATCAAATGCAGAGAAATTTTCAAAAAAACTTCCTTATGCAGAAGGAGAAAAAAACGCTGTTTCAAAAATATTAACTATATTAAAACAAGAAAAATAGCAATAAATTTTTTTTTATTTTATTTATTAATTATCTTATATGCATCCTCAGGTTTTACATAAGAAATAACAATAGGGGTTCTTGGACCAGTTGAAACAATTGATTTAATATCTTTTACCTCTTTTACATTAATTTTTACATCAGGTCCTACAATATCTTGATAAACCTGAGATATTTTCTCTATAATTAAATCAACAGAAGGACCAACATCTCTAAGATCATCATCAATAACAATGAGTATATCTATTTCATCAATTTTCTTTTGAATAATTTGATATTGTTTTATTTTATAGGTTTTCAATTGTTGGGTTATAGGTGTTATAGCACAAAACGTGGCTGCTGAAAAAATTTTACCATTCGGTAAAATTATATCATTTCTTATCCTACCTTCAACACCGTTTTTAAAAACAGGGGTTTGTAAACCACATTCACATTTTTCATCTTCTGAAATACTGACCCAGTCTTCCATCCCTGTATATCGAATTATTGGTGTTCCTTTTCCAAATAATCTAGTTACTACAATCTGACCCTTTTCGCCAGGTGAAACCAATTCACCGTTTCTATTAACAGCTTCAATTTCAAAAAAATCATAGTTGATATGCCATTTTCTATGAAGGCATTCAAAAGCTATTGAGCCGCCAGCTTCTATAGATGCATAAAGATTTAAAACAGGACAACCAAAAGCATTTTCAACATATGTTTTTGTATAATCATCTAATCTAGTTCCAGTTGATGAAAGAATTTTAGGTTTTAAGTTTTTACCATATCCTTTTGTTTTAAGATATGCTAGATATTGAAAAACAGTTGGATAGGAATGAATACTGTCAGGTTGAAGAAAGTCAAGTTGTTGGATAATTTCTTTCATAGGTTTGTTTATGTCTATCTCCATAACATTATTCAAAGATAGAAAGGATCTAATATGAGATAAAAAATTTTTATCATAAACTTTTCCTGCTCTGTTTTCTGCAAGTTCACCTACATAAACAAATTTTGATTTTCTCCAACTTAAATTCAAATATTTGTAGATTCTCACTCCTAGTGGTGTACTTCTAGCAGCAATTTCAAAATCATAAAAGACATAAACAGGTTTACCTGTTGTTCCGCCTGAACATATTACTTGCGCGTTTTCTTTTTTGTATCCAACTGGTAATATTTTATCTGGAAAATTATCTCTTAGATCTTTTTTTGAAATCATCGGTAATTTTTTAATGTCATCAATACCCTTAATGTCGTCAGGGTGAATTCCGACTTTTTTATACTTGTCATGATACAATGGAACTGTATAAGCATATTTCACAATTTTTTTAAAACTTTTATCTTTATATTTTTTGATTTCTTCTGGTCCTAATTTGTTTAATCTTGATATGTCCGAGAAATAGTTTTTTAAAAATTTCAATGTATTTATTGGATTTAAAAACGGGTTCATTTCAAATAACACTTTTATTGATATGTTTAACTTTATTTATTAAATTTTATCGTTTTTTAGAAAACATTTATAAAAATAACAGGTTTATACTAATCAATTGGTTTAACACGGTGATAATATCAAAATATTATTAGTCCAGCCTTTTATTTTTCCTGAAGCTTCGATTCTTCCAAAGAATGTTACTATTTTTTATACAATTGTTCATAAGAAATTCAAAAAAATTGCATTTCTTGATAATTACCTTCATTTACAACAAGTAGCAGCAGTAACACCTGAAAAACATCAGATTGATTTCATTGATGAACGTTTTGATGAAATAGACTATACAAAAGACTATGACTTGGTAGGAATAACTTGTGTTACAGGGTATGCTGAACGTGTTTACAAAATTGCAGATGAATTTAGAAAACATGGTAAAAAGGTTGTACTAGGAGGTCCTCATCCATCAGCTTTGCAAGAAGAAGCAAAACTACATTCTGATAGTGTTGTTATAGGTGAAGCAGAGGAGATCTGGCCAAGGTTACTTGATAACTTTGAAAACAATAAATTACAACCTTTCTATAGTCAGCAATCAAAAGTTACAGGGGAAAATATACCTTGTCCAAGAAGAGATATTATCCAGAGGCATAAATTTCCAATAGCTAGAATTCAAGCAACACGAGGGTGTCCACATAATTGTGAGTTCTGCGCTATTGGCGTAGTTGAAGGAGCAAAACTTCGTAAAAGACCTATTGAAAATGTTATAGGTGAAATAAAGTCTTTACCACAAAAATTTTTGAAATTTTCAGATTCATCGCTTACTTTGGATCCAGAATATACAAAAAATCTTTTCCTTGAAATGAAGGGTTTAAAAAAGAGATTTACATGTTTTGGAAATCAGGATGTACTGTGCAAAGACGATGAATTGTTAAAACTAGCAAAGCAAGCAGGATGTATCGCTTGGTATGTGGGATTTGAATCCGTGTTGCAAGAGACTCTAAATAGAATAGGTAAAAAATCAAACAATGTTGAGGATTACGTAGCGACTACAAAAAAAATACATGAATATGGAATGGTGGTCTCAGGATCGTTTATCTTTGGTTTTGATGAAGATACAATATCTACTCCAGAGGAGATTTTAAAAATGATGAATAAAATGGAGATAGATTTAGCTGAATTAAATATTTTAACCCCTTTTCCAGGTACGCCTCTTTTTAATAGATTGGAAAAAGAAGGAAGGATAGTAAATAAAGTTTGGTTTAATTATCGTGAAGGACAACCTGGTACGGTACCAGTTTTTAAACCAAAAAATATGACTATGGAGGAGCTTCAAAAGCAAGCAGATTTTTTGTTCAACAAATGGTACCTCTTTAGAAAAAGCATTAAACGTATGTCAAAAAGTATACCCTATGGTTTTTACCCCTTCTTGTTCACAGCATTGGGTCCTGTTCTATTTGCTTAAAGCCTATTCTTTGTTAAAAATAAAAAAATTGGATTTTGGTACATGAAAAACATTGTATCCAATATCTCTAAGAAATTTTTTTGTAGATCTCATACGTTTTTTTATTACTTTTTCTGAGTTTTTAGGATTAATATTTTCAGCAGGGGTTCCAGTTTTTAAGGAATATGGATAAATAAAACCTCCATAAAAATCAATTTCTTTTAAAAACTGTAAAGTCTCCCTAAATTCTTCCTCTGTTTCTGAAGGAAAACCAATTATAACATGTGTATTTAATCTGATTTTTGGATATCTTTTCCTTAAAAGTTTCATGCATTCCTTGATTTTTTCAATGTCTGAATAACGATTCATCAATTTTAAAATACGAGTGTTTGCTGATTGAATAGGAACATCAATCTCAGTTAGCTTACCACTTTTAAATATGGGATCTAAATCATTAAAATATTTTACAAACCAAATAGGAGAAAGATCTCTTATGGTAAGTTCAAAATTTCCTGGAACTTCTATCATTTTTTCAAGAAGATTGGGAAAACTGGAATCAATATCTAGCCCATAAGCACCAGTATCTGAAGCAGCAATTGTAACGTGTCTATATCCTTTTTTTAATCCTTTTTCTAATTCTTGGATACATATCTCTAGAGGTTTACTTTTTAATGTACCAATTGCTTTTTTAATCGCACAATATGAGCAGTTACCAAGGCATCCCCAAGAAATTCTTATAATAAAACTTTTTTTGTTTAATAGAATATTATAAATGTGGGAATTCTCCTTGAAAATATGTTTTAATACATGTTTTTTAGTTCTATAATAAATATTATTTAGCAGTTTGCCTTTTTTAAAATATTGTTTTATTAATCTTGTTGTTTTGAATGATTCTTTTAAATCATCTATTGTAAGGTTAGCATCATCTATATCTTTAAATTTAAATTTGTTTTCTGGAAAAAATTCATCGATTTTATCCAAATTTTTTGTATCAAGTGTTTTTCCATTAAAAATTTTTGAAAGTTTTTTTTGTTCAATAGTTGGTAAACATCCAATAACTATTAATTCAGCATTGTATCTTTGAAAAAATTTAACAAACTCTAAATTAACATTTGCAACTTCATCAATAAATGCACAGGTTACAAATATGATTATATCAGAATTTGCTGGTGAGTCCACGATTTTATAATTATTCTTTGTTAGATAAGCATAAATTTTAGCTATGTCAAGTTCTCTTTTTTCACAAGCTAATGTATGGAGGTATACGTTTTTCATTTTCTATTTTATATTATTAATTCACTTGATATAAATCCTTTTACAATTTAAGGTTCTGTATAATCTGGCGGTGTTTAATTTAAGGTGTTGAAAATACGGTGGTAAAATAAATAATTTCTACCTAATTGAGTAAAACTAGAATAGATTAATTGCTAGCTTTAACATCATTCCTGTCGCTTTTACCTAGGTTACAATCAGAACATAAAATTTGTAAGTTGTCGAGCGTGCTTTTACCTCCTTTTGAAAATGGTACGATATGATCGATATGCAGTATTACTCCGACTTCAGTTGCTGGGCTCCTACCACAATAGATACACCGAAAATTATCCCTACCCAAAACATCTAATCTTAACTTCAATGGGATTGTTCTTTTTACATCTTTTTCAATTTTTATCGTTTTCTTTTCACCAATTTCTTCTTTATGTACAATATCATCTTCAACAATATTTTTACCCATCTTATGCTCTATAAATTTTAGACAAGCATTTTGCCATCCATCAAAACGTGTTTTATACGGTTGCTGCGAAAATTTTGGATTACATGAATCCCATTCTATTCTTGAGGGACGATGACCTAATATTTTCCATATTCTTTCCATTTCATCAAACAATTCTTTATCAGATATGAAATATTTTTTTCTTGATTTTAGTTCGATATTTTTATTTTTGAGGTGTTCTCGTAAAGTGTTGATTGCAATAGACCAACTACCAAATTCCTTTTTCACAGGACTTGCATTGATATTTGCAACTTTATTAAAATCTCTCCAACCAAATTCTATATAATTAAAAGATTTAGCCGCGTTCTCTAATTCTTCTAACATCTTTTCTCTGGAGAATTTATCTATTCTGGTTCTTTGAAATTTATAATCCATAATATTTAATCAAAAGAAAGTAAATTATATAAATTTTATTAAGCGAGATTTTTTATTGACTTAACTCTTTTGATAGTGTTCAAGTGAAGATTATGATACAAAAGAATTATTTTCGATTTAGAAAACCTCGTGCTTAAAATTATTAATTCGTTGATTATTCTTAAAAGAATATAATTGGAATGGTGTGGAGATATATTGATTTCAAATGAAAGTAAAAAGATTGAAGAACTTGCGAATAAAAAAGGTATAACATCAAAGACATTCAAAGATATAAATTTCCTGTTGGCTAAATTCAAATATCATACAAATAATTTCGAAAAAATTTATCCTGAATTTATCAGAACTCACGAAGAAATCGGTAAAGAAAAAGTTATAGATTTACTTAAACAAACAGAGACAATTACAGGTGCAAAACCAGGTACTTTTAATAATGCGCAAAGAAAAATGCAGGTAAATATTCATAGTCAAATAATTCATCCACTGTTCTTTGAGTTGGATATTTTGATGATCGATGCTCGTCGTATTGTAGAATATTTTATAAAATTTATAGCAGATTTATCAGACGAAAAACCTCCGGAAAAGATACATTCATTTTTTGAAGGATTAGAAAATAAATCAAAAAAACAAAGTATATTTATAAAAAAACTAGTAAAACAAGACAAGGATTATGTTGAATCTCTTAAAAGAGAATGGAAAAATTGGATTAATGAATTAAGTGATTATCGGTCAAAATCAATCCATAAATCTGTTGAACGTATGATGGATTGTACCGTTACAGTTTATTGGAACCAAGGAAGCAATATCGAAAATCCTGATAAAACTGAAATGAGTAGTATAAAGCTTCATGAAACAGATATTGTAATTTATATCAATAATTTATGGAAAAATATGTCAAGATTTATTATGGATGGAAGTAACTTTATAATTAAGAATTTTTAATTAAAAATTATAAGTATTCTCTCCTGTTACAACAGGAATACTTTCAACGACCCCACCCAGGAGCATATAAAAAGAGAAATAAAATTCAACGAGGATTAAAAGATGAATACTCATCATTTATCATGGAACATCAATCGTATTATAATTTCATTAAACCACATCAATCATTATATAACAATACTCCTTCTGAGGCCGCTGGTATTAATCTCAACCTTGATGATAAGAAATGGAAGAATTTACTTCTTCCATCAATGAAATATGTAAAAAATAGGCGATAGATATTAATTCTTTTTAACCGGAATAATTCGAGTAGTCTCTTTCTGATAATAAGATTCTATCTCCGTTCTATTTAGAATATAGCTTATAAATCTAATACTTGCTAAATAAAAAATTAAGGAATGAAAACCAGCCAAAACTAAATTGGGCACATTTGACGTTGGATAGACCGAATTGGAGTTTTTATTACTATCGTCAGATTTCAACCAGGCAATGGATCTTTTTAATGTAGTAGAACTTCGATGAGTTGCACTTGAACTTAGTTTATAAAAAAAATAATAAAGCCATTCAAAAAATTTTGAATTTGAACAGGTTGGAGGAAAACTACCGTCAATTAATTTTGTTCTTTCACACATGTTAAGCCCGCACCAATTATTATCTTTCTTATATTTTTTTAAAAATTTATCATTCTGTTCTGTAATTTTTTTAACAATATCTTGTTTATAAACCATATCAGTGAAAGTTGGGAAAACCGTTCTCAATTTATTATATGTCTTGTAGTCTTCAACATATTGAAAATCTTCAAATCGTTCTGCACCACCATATATTTTCCCAGATACTAATGCCCCCATATTTACTACAGATTCAAACATGGATCGTGAAAGACAATAAATATCATTCACTTTTTTCAACGAGACTAATTGTTTTATTGAATTCATTGTATCAGTGTTAGATTGATGCAGCTCGAACATTACTTTTTGTAGTTTTATATCAGCATTAATTGTCATTGGGTAAAGAGTTGAATTATAGGTTAGATATTTTCCAGCTAATTCTTGATACCATTTTATGTTATACATTTATACATCTCTATAAAATAACAATTTTTTCTTTATATAATCTTGTTACCACCATAAAATCAACACCGTAAATTCAACACTATTAGATTAAATAGAACCCAATTTAACTGATTTTTCATATTTTTTTGCAATTTTTTGTGTACTATAAAGAAACGTTAATTAAGTTTAAACCATTGTTTTATAAATTATAAAAATAAGATAATTATGTCCCCGAAAGTAATTGTATTAGGTATAGATGGTCTTGAATATAACTTGGTAGAAAAATGGAGTTTAAAAAATTTAATGCAAAAAAATTATTGTAAGCTTGATTTATCTGATTATAGTGTAATTGTAACACCTCCAATTTGGGGTAGTATGATTACAGGTGTTGTTGATGAGGAAGTAATGAAGATATGGGAGAAATCGGCCAAGATATTAGGGATGCCTGGAAAATTAAAACAGAAAAAATGGGCAGAAATTGGTTTTAAAATCTTTGATTTAATCCCTCCATCTATTCAGAGATGGGCAAAATACAAGGTTATAGATAATATAGTGGGTGGCGAAAATCCCTTTGATCTTACAGCAAATTATGTAAATGATAAAAATCTGAAAAATGTCTTTCAATTTTTTAAAAATCCTTGGACTAACGGATTACCGGGATATGGAAAAAATATTATAAACTCAACTAAAAGAAAACTGTTTGATAAAGCACTTTCAGGAGATAAAATTCCTTTCAAAAATCATATGATTGAATGTTATAAAAGTGATAAATCACAGTTACTTTCTGCATTAAACAAACAAGAATTTGATTTCATTTTTTGGTACACAACATTATTAGATAATCTTGGTCATATTTATATGGGAAATGAGGTTTTTTTACTTGATTACTACCTTGAGATTAATAAGTTGGCAGGTAAAGTTGCTTCTACTTATCCAGATGCTTGTATTTATGTAATATCTGATCACGGAATCAAGCCTATCAGCGGAGGATTGGGTGTACATAGTAAATATGCTTTTTTCTCAAGTAACACAAATGAATCAATAAAAAAACCTGTTGATATGTATAATTTGATTTTAAAGCATGCAAATCTTAAAAACTGAAATATTTACTAATAATCATTTATACAATTCCTGTTGATTTTTTGAATGAAAATTTAATTTTAATTTTGGTTTGATTTGCAGGTTAAAATCCATTTTTTTTCTCAAGTAATGTGAATCAATGTTTACAGAAAAACCAAGGCCTTTAGGCGGCAATAAAAAATCTAATTTCAAAGAATTATGACCAAGATTTGGAATCTGGCGCTGGGGTTCAATTTTACACATTCCATTGAGTGGTATCTTACTTGCGCCATTAAAATAATAACCAGTGACACTTCCTGGTGCTTCACAAATAACTAAACCCTTCCAATAACCTTTTTTTGTAAAACTAGAGACATATTCTCTACTGTCTCCTTCCATTGAAAAAACCAGATGCAGTTTTTCTTTTCTATTTATGGCAGTTAGTTCTAGCTCCGATGGATAAATAAAATCATATTTTTTCATATAACGTGTTTTATTATACTTAAAAGAAATGTTAGAGAATTGTTTGTAGTTCTTATCATCGGTTAATAGATATAATATCCCTGCTGCTGGACCCTGCGCAATCCAAAATAAAGAGTTACCATAAAATAAAGACCATCCATTATCAAGAACTGCCCAGACCCAATCGTATCCAAATGGATTATTTTCACTACTTAGTGTTAGAGATTTGGGAATTTTTATTGAATGGTTATGAATCCACCAGCCAAACAGTTTTGCATATGTTGAAACAGTTGTCCCAAGTTTTGGAACAATAGCAAGCGGGTTTTCAAAAGAAAGATTACCCCATACGTGTTCAAAATAACCGATTCCCTTTATTGTAAATGTTTGATCTTTGATTATCATTTTTCCAGATATTTCGCATTTTGGAATGAAACCATATTTATAGAAACCAAGACCCATTGGAATATTACCATCTGTAATTTCTTGGGCAATCCAGTGAGGTGACACATTAGCATGATAACTAATATGAAGTTCTATAGCATTTTTTTTGTCTTCAAAAAACATTTCATAGTTTGGATATGTCCCTTTCATGTAAGAATTTTGATACCTGATATCAAAACCATTTTTATTTTCGCATAAGTTTTGTGTAGGATCATATGACAAACAAATATATTGTTTATCTGATTTTTTATCAAAAAGAGTTATATTACATTTTGATTTTTTTTCCTTAGGCCATTGAGTAAAAACTGCCTTTAAACTCCAATTTTTATTATTTTCAATTGCTGTAAAGAATGTTTCTGCACACCACCATTCTATTGAACTAGAAGGATGACTTTTTTCATCTTCAATTGTCCAAGTATTTAACAAATTATTCTTAGGAAACATCTTTAATAAGGAGTAATTAGAATTTTGGTATTAATATTTTCATGCATAGAAATGTTATCTGTATGTAAAGATATAAAACTTTTAAAAAATTGTTTTTAAAAATTATAAAAAGAAATAGTTCTAGAACTACAATTATTTTTATCTCATCAAAACCTCTCTTGCAAGTGTTATAGGTGCAATAAACATTGGAAGTGGATCATTTACTGATAAAATATCAAAATTTGTTTTAAAATCAAATAATATATCCAAATTTTTCATTTTATTTTTTGATTGAAGAAACCATAGAATATCTCCATAGAAACTACGGCATTTTACACCTACTTTATAATTCAAATTTGGTTCAATATTATTCTCAGTTGCCATTTTGAATAATATATAAGGGAAATCTATGCCTGATAATATTGACAATGGAATAGATCCCCACCATCTAGGATTTATCTCCATAAATTTTGGTGTATTGGTTCTGGCATCAATTCTAAATTCAACCATTGCAGGTCCGTACCATTTCAATGCTTTTAAAAATTTAAAAGCTAAATCTACAACTTTATCATTTCTAACAGTTTCTCTAAGAAGGCTTATACCACCATAAGTGTAAATAGTTCTAATTCTTCTCTGTACAGATAGGGCAACTGGTTTTGAGTATTTATCAAAAATTGTGTATACTCCTATTTCGCCACCGTTTGGTATAAACTCCTGTAAAAAACAGGCGCCATGTTTTTTTTGCATCATACTATATTTTTCCAATAAATCATTCGAAGAATCGCAAATAGAAATACCTGCACCATGTTTTAAACTAGATTTTATTACAACAGGATACTCAAGTTTTTCTTTTATATCATTAATATCAAAATCAAAATATGTTTTTGCAGTAGAGATTCCGTTTTCTGCTGCAATTTTTAAAGGTGTTCCTTTATGAAATGCTTTAATAAAAATATCATAATCTGGTACTGGAACAACTGTATATTCTGATAGTTTTTCTTTATATTTTGACATGACTTCTGTTGTGTATTCACGAACTGGAAAGACACAATCGTATTTTCTCTTATTTAACATTTTTAATAAATATTGTAAAAATTCATCTGGATGCTCTTTAGGATTTTTATACAATGATTTTTTGTGGCAATATTTTGATGAAAAACCAATTGAAAAAATCGATTCAGAACCAACAGTTATATCAAAACCTCGCTTACCTAAAGATCGTATCAGTGAGAGAGAAATCCTTTTTTCGCCATCTGTAATTAATACTCTATTCTTCATTTCCTAAAGCTATCTATTTAATACACCTTTTAAAAAGTTGTCATTTTTTAATAATAAAAAAAGAAATAGTATTTTTAGCTAAGTAAAATTACCTTTATTGAATCTATATACTCATTACACTAAAATATGGAGAAACAAATTTGATACAAAAGATGGCAAATAACAATAGAGATTTCGTGCATGGGGAATCATTTGCTAAAGGCGTAATGATGAACAATGATGATAGGATTTCTATAGCTATTAGAAAAAAAGATGGAGATATTGGAAGTTTAGTAAAAATAAGAAAATCATTAACAAAAAAATACAGGATTTTCAATCTTTTTATAATTAGGGGAATTGTTAAATTCTTTGAAGGATCATTTAATCAATTTTATGCAGAAGCTCAAATGAAAGAAATCGAGGGAAATAAAACCTCAAAATCAAAAGATTCGTTATTGCCTCATTTCCTTGTACTTTTAACACTTATTGCAGGCATAATTCTCTATTTTATAGTTCCAACAATCATTGCTTTTTTCCTAAGACAAACAATTGTAAATGTTTTCCTATTGAACTTGATTGAAGGAGGTATTAGACTAATTGTCTTTTTCTTGTTTTTTGTTTTATTTACAAGTTTAGAAAAATCAAATAAAACAGCATTATACCATGGAGCAGAGCATAAGTCTCTTTGGGCTTATAAAATTGGGGAAGAAATAAATTTAGAAAATGCAAGAAAACATCCAATTCGTCATCCTAGTTGTGGAACAAGTGTTTTATTTTTTATGATTATACTTTCTATTCCATTCTTCCTTTTTTTAAATTATGAAAACATGTTACTTAGGATCATTATTATGCTGGTTTTATTACCAATTATAATTGGAATAGCTTTTGAAATAACTTTATGGCTTGATAAAAGCCAATCAAGATTAGCAAAGATAGTATCAAAACCTGGTCTGTTTTTACAAAGATTCAACACAAAGGAACCTGATGATAATTTTTTAGAAGTTGCTATAGTTTCCTTAAAAAATTTGATTAAGTATTGATTTTTTTATCGTATTCCTTTATAGACTGAATTATATGATCCAGCTTGTGTCTTTTATCAAGTAGCTGAGGATAACTTGGTAGATTAACATTGTTTGATCCAGCAGTTAATGAATTCTTAAGCTGTTGGTCTTTGTTTGTATATTTTTTAAAAACTGGTAGATGAGCAGTTGAATAGTCAAAAACTTTGTTGATTTGAACACCTTTTTTCTTCATAAAACTCTCAAAATCATCTCTATTATTTACTCTGATAGTATAATGGGAAAATGAAGAACCATTAATAATAGCTGAAGGAGTTATACAATCAAAATTTTCTAAATTTTTATTATAATATTTAGCAATTTCAATTCGCTTCTCTATGCTTGTTTTCAATTTTTTTAGTTGAGATAGTCCAACAGAAGCTTGAATTCTTGAGTATAAACCAACATAGTCACTTATTGAGTAGATCTTTTCAACTGGTAAGTCAAGGTTTTTTAGACTCCACCCCATCCTTTTCCAATACGATGAACCATTAATATTCCATAAAGCAAGTATCCAACGGAAAAGAGAGTCACTAAAAATAAAAGGAGTATTGAACAATAAAAATGTTTTTTGCAGCTCTGAAAAAAAAGTTGTCTTTGAATAAGTCTTGTCTCTAAAATTTTTAAGTTTTTCATATATCTCTTCATTATTTGTTGTTACCATTCCACCGCCGAATGTGAAAAGCTGTTTTTCTATGTTAAAACTGTAGAAGACCGCATCCCCATATTTACCGACATCTTTAGTTAGAAGTGCTTGGGCAGCATCCTCAATAATAATTGTATCGTCATTTACAAGGTCTCGTAACTTTTTTACATCTGCAGGATTACCATACATATGTGTTGGAATAATACATTTTACATCTTTAGTAATTGAAGATATTTCATCAACTTCAATATTATAATCAGAAAGTGAAATATCTACAAAGCAAGGATAATTTTTAGATGCGATTATTGCAGATGGTACAACAATACATGTGTACGATGGAGTTATTATCTTTTTATTTTTTATACCAAATGTTTCCAATAAAGAAAATAAACCAATACGCCCAGAAGGAAAAGAAACAGCATGTTTACTGCTCATAACATTTGAAAATTCTTTTTCAAATTTAGTTACAGCATCTTCTTCTTTGTTTAAAATAGTAATTATTTCATCCCAATTAAAGTATGGTTTAAATCTTGGAATCATTATCTTTTCCTTGGCTTTTTTAAAAAGCCTAAATAAATTATTGATTGAAATTTAATACATTAATTGTTTAATTTCTTTTTCAGTAAGATAATAATTTGATATTTTTTTCTCCCATAACTTATCTGGATACCGTTCTTTTACAAATTTATTTAGTTCTATTAATTCCTCACCAAAACCTCTTTTTACAACCTCTGTGTGTGCTTCGATCTCGTGTTGTTTTCTGAATTTATTGTTTAAATGATATCTAGGTAAAAATATTAGTTTTTGTAAAAGATTTAATCTTTTGAATTGTATTATATGATATAGTTCATGTAAAAGAACAGCATTTAATGCTTTATTATTACATATTTTTATAATCTTATAATTGTAATAGATATTTTTACTAAATGGTAATGTGATCATGAAGGTCTTTCCAAGTATTTTTGTGGGTTTTAATTCTATATCTGTTTCTTTAAGTTCAGGAAAATTATCATTTTTTAATTTCTCTAATAATAGGTTATAATCCATAGGTCTCTCTTTTATATCAAATAACCGGATAAGATACCTTACTAAATATTCTTGAAATAAGTCCTCTCAATATAGACATTTTGATTAACATTTTCAATGTTAAGAAAATATTTAAGCATTAAATTCAATTTACAATCGGAATGCACAATAAAAATGTAAATAGTTTTTCCAGTATAAAAAAAATGGATGTTTTAACCAGAAATCCAGTTCGTTTTTTATCTGCTTGGCGACCCTTTCCATTGTATGAGTTGATAAGTTACGTTTTCATGTTTGCTAGTGTACCAATGTTGGCATATGGTATCCAAAACTACAATTTAGAGATAATAAAAATAATTATTCTTACAATTATAACATTATATTCAGCATTTTTTGCTGCACTTATCTGGAATGATATCACAGATGCAGATATCGATGCGATTTCTCATCCAGATCGACCAGTGCCTGCAGGACGTATAACCAAAAAAAGATTCTTTACAGTGGCACTTTTTTTCTCAGCTATGACATTTTTGTTTGCGTTTCTTGTAAACTTTTGGTGTCTGGCCCTTGTTGGAATAACTGCTCTATTTGTTGCATTTCATAATAAATATCTAAAAAAAATGGTAAAGATACCAGCATATTCAGAAATATTTACACCCTTGCAATGGATTGTTGTAGCAATATTTGGTTTTCTAGCAGTATGGATGGCAATTCCTGGTGCAGCTGATAAAACAATTTCCTTGCCGATATTCGAACCGATTTTAATAAATAGTTCACAGGTTGGTACCATGTTATTACTTGTAATATTTACATATTTTGCAGATAATGCACATGATCTTGCAGAGGGCATTCATGATTTCGAAGGGGATAAAAAACTAGGTGTAAGAACCTATGCAACCTCTTTTGGTGAAAAAACCGCTGCTAAAATCTCTTTATTCATGCTTATTTTTTCAGGAGTTATTGCAATTATACTTTTTATAACAAGTGTACTGTCAATTATTTTCATTATACCTTTTCTTATAATATGGATATACACATTATACTGGCCGTACAAACTCATTAAAGCAGATAAAAACCAGATGAAGACGCTTAGCACATTTGTTGGAAGAAAGGGGTACGATTATCTTCTCATGTCATATAATCTCATATTTTTAGATATTACAATACAACTTATTCTCTATAATTTTAACATACAAGTTTAATTATTAAGGCCATTTGTGCCCACAACCTATTCTCTGCCTCATCAAGGATTACAGACTGTGGACCATGAGCTATTTCTTTAACAACTTCTTCTCCATAGTAAATTGGCATGCAATGCATAAATAACGCATCTGTTTTTGCCATATTCATTATCTCTGGTGTTATTTGATATTCTTTGAAATCTTTAAGTCGCTGATACCGCTCATTTTCATCCCATAGTGAAACCCATGTATCTGTAACTACTACGTCAGCATTTTTAACTTGGGTTATATCTTCTGTAAGTGTTACATTTCTATTTTTATTTTCTGCAATTTGCCTAGCTTTATCAACAAATTTAGGTTTTGTCCAGTATTTCTTTGGTGATATTACAGTAATATTCATTCCAACAAGCGAACATCCAAGTAGATAAGAATGTGTTAAATTATCATCCCCATCACCTATAAATGTAAGATTTAGATTATCGAGTTTACCTTTATGCTCTTTTATCGTCATTAGATCAGCAAGGATCTGACAGGGATGCTCATCTCTATCAAGACCATTGATAACAGGTACAGTAGCATACCTAGCTAGCTCATGTAAATCCTCTTTATTTATTGCTCTATACATAATGATATCCACATATCTAGATAAAACCTGGGCAATATCCATAATAGATTCTCTTTTACCCATCTCAATATTCTCTTTATTTAGAAATATAGCATGACCACCAAGTAAACTCATACCAACTTCAAAAGAAACTCTTGTTCTAGTTGATGCTCGTTCAAAAATCATAGCCATTGTTTTGTTTTCCATGTAATTAAATGATTTACCATTTTTTATATCATTTTTAAGTTGTATTGCAAAATCAATAATTTCTTCAATATCGTCTTTTACATCTAATATTGAGAGTATATTTTTTCTCATAAGATTTGTAAAAGTAAAGAAAACAATGTGTTAAAATCTTTGCTATTATGTATTAAGAGATGATTTGTATATTATAACTTTTATTCAATAAATTCATACCTAAAAGTAAATAGTCATTTTACGATTAAAATAAATTAAAATAATTAAAAAAAAGAAGAAAAAATATTATTTTTTAATACAAATCCTCAAACCAATCATATCTCTCCATTACTGGAAAATAATCCTCAGAACCAGCAGTACCAGAAACACTATAACCGGTATCACCAATACCATCACCATCACTATCAGACCCAGAATAATCACTCCAATAATTACCCTCACCAAAACTATCATACAAATAAGTATTATTATCAGAGGTATTCCAAATATTACTAGTTCCCGAATCTGATACCTGGGGATAAGTACCATTACCACCATTACTTATAAAGTCATTAAAAAGTATAGAATTAGATGATGATGAAACCGTAAAAATATTAATACCCGATTCTGTGTTATTTGAAATATTATTACCAACTATGACGTTATTTGAGGAACTGGATAAATATACTCCCTTTTCGTTTTTTCTAATGATACAGTTTATTACTTTATTATCTGATGACCCACTAATATAAATCCCATAGTTGTTAGCATTAAATATATCACAGGAAAATATTGTATTAGTAAAGGAATTATCTATAAAGATACCTTGTCTTTGAGTTAGTGTAAGATTTGAACTTGCAGCATTAATCATACAACTTCTAATGATGTTATCATGTGAGTTTTCAATATAAATCCCATAACTATTATCCTGGAAATAACAATCACTCCCTGATTCACTTGTAACAGATGATATACCAGTTAAATCAGAAGTTCCGATTAAATTATCATTTGATCTAGTTATAAACACACCATAAGTGTTATTTATAAAAATACAACTTGATATAATATTGTCTTCTGCTCTATTTTCAAGCTTTACTCCTATAGTAGTGTTTAAAATATAACAGCTAGAAATAGAGTTATTTGATACTCTTGATATACATATCCCTGTTGAAGAATTTTTTACCGTAAAACACTCTATTGATACATTGTTACTAACGATATTAACAGCTGTCCCTTGTGTTGCTGTAATAATAGTTTTTCCTTCTTCACCATAAAGATAAACTGATTTATTAACGACAAGACTTTCATTGTATAATCCACCAACTGCATAAACAACACCACCTACTGAAGTATTATTGAAAGCTTTCTGAATCGTTGTATAATCACCAGATGTTTGATTATCTTTAGTAAGACTAGCATTTGCAAATGTATTTGCAATAATTACAGTATTTGCTGCTGAATTTGTAGCCCCATCATTATCAATAACTATCAATGTTACAGTATATTTACCACTACTAGAATATGAATGTGAAACCGAATTTCCATTACCAGTGTTTCCATCACCAAATAACCAAGTCGCACTCACAATGCTTCCATCTGAGTCTGAAGAAGTTGAAGTAAAACTTATCGAAATGTTTACTTTTTGTACATTTTCACTCATAGTGAAACTAACATCAGCTTGGTTATTAGTTACAGTTATTGTCTTAGTAACATTAGCATTCTTCCCATTTGTATCACCGATTGTCAATGTCACATTAAAACCCCCAGCAGTTGAATAATTATGATATGGATTTCTAACATTGGAGTAGTATCCATCACCGAAACTCCAATTCCAACTATTAATAGTTGCACCTGGTGAAGGTAGGGATAAATCAGTGAACGAGAAATTTTTACTACTGTTTTTCTCCCATACAAAATCCGCCCAGGGTTCCCCATATGCTTCAAGATAAACGGTTTGATTACAAATACTATGAATATTATTTAACACATCCTTAAGGACTAAACATGCTGTATAATTACCAGCTGGTTGATTTGGGAGGAGAGTAACATTAAGAGATGTGGTTGTTGTGATACCTTTTATTAATGGTATTAGACCTGTTTCAATGGGATATGATCCTAGTTGTCCACCAGGATTATAAAGATATCCTGTTACATTACCGAAAAGACTTGTATTGGTATCACTTGTTAAATTAAACAAAATAGTCACTGAGTCGTTGTAACCATCATCATCTCTATCAAAAATAGTGTTACTGCAGTTACTGAGTGTGAATATCGGAGTTAAAAGTAGATGCATCGCTACCGATGTTACAATCTCGCTTTCAAGATCGAATGTATCATTATCTAATTCATCTAGAATATCACCTGTTGTATGATCCTCACCATCTCTATGATAACCATAGTATGGGAATCTTGCAAATTGAATACATTTCGCACCAGTATAAGAGATATTGAATGTCAGGCTATCCTCAGCTCCTAAATTCCCTTTGCTTAAATTAATTGCTTGCCCTGTTTCTCCTGTACGTGTTGTATATTCTAGTGCTTCTCCTATATCAATTGCTAAATCACTCAACCAACTAAACTCATCCAAATATGATGCTAATTCAAAAGGAAGATCAACAGTTTTATTTTCATAGTTTAAAGCAGTCCTGTTTTTATGACCAAAATTACCAGGATTAATCACATATTTTACTCTTTCATATTGATCACCTAAACTTAGATTATTAATATATTCTTTTATGTAATCCTTCGCCCCTCGCATACCAGGTTCCTCACCACCAAAAGCAATAAACTTAACAGTTTGATTAAGTTTAGATTCCAATTCATGATCTTTTATATATTTAGCAATACCAAGAACAAGTGCTGTCTCTCCAGCTTCATCAATACTCCCCTGGTTAATCATATTATCATAATGGGCGCATATTATACTAATGTTTCTTGGATCCTGGTCAGTTCCGTTTATCTGCCCTATAACATTATAACTAATTGTAGTTTCTTTTGTCCAATGAGATCGATAATCAGCAGTTACATAATAACAACAACTATAATCTAAGGCGTTTTCTATCCAGTCACCAACTGATCTGTTTATATAAAAACCTGGTCTATCAAAAATACCTGTTAGCTTGTGATCAAAACCTGTGGGTGCCATAAAAAATGTATCGGTATTGTTATCAATTGCAATAAATCCTTTATAATGTGGGCGAAGAGTCCATTGAGGATGTTCCGCTATATTATATATATGATATGAATTTTCTGCTTCTGAGACTTCTGATGCCCAGTGTGTTTCACCCAGTACCAATGTATCTACTAAAAAGTTTGGTTTTGTATCTACTATTACATTTGTTCCTTTATCGTCTCTAGAAGCTGGGAGATAAGGTATAGAAAAAGAAAAATTTTTTGCTAAATAGGGAAAACAAGTTGTTTCAGATAGATTCTTATATTCTTTTACTGTGTTGTTGCATTTCCAATGTATACTGATATTTATGTAGTATTCTTGTATTACTTTTGTAAAATGTAGTGGTCCGATGTATTGGTTATCCCAGCCAGTGCTGCTATCCCCTGGGTACCAGCATTTATCTATTGTCTCTTTATGTACATAATCTAAACCAATATCATTCATCCAACCTTTAATATCATCTGCAGCTTTTTGTTCTCCTTCTGTTCCAAAATGCCTGCCTTTATCATATTGCTCGTTCAGTATTATATCACTTAAATTTTTAGTTTTGGTATAAACGTATCCGTGATTAATGTCTGGGTCACCATAACCATCAGTTGCTTTTACCTCGGTATTTCTAGGAATAATTATGGCAGTCATAATCATCACTAGGGTTACAAATATAGTATATATTTTCTTATTCATATCTTTCCTTTTCTCCTATAAATTTTTTGTCTAAAATTTTATCCATCTTTTTCTTCATAGTTTATCTCCCCCAAAATATTTCCACCAATATTTCCAATGTGATTTCTTATATTTTAAAATTTTGATTGTTTATATAATAAAATTAGTAATTATGTTATAATTATTTTTAATTTTATAACATTATGAATATTGCAAAAATTTATAAATATATCAAGGTATGATAAACAATGGTTAAGGGAGAAATTAATTCATGAAGAAAATTGCTGCTATCTGCATAGTTTTTTTGTTTATTAGTATGTCGGGGGTAAGTGCTTTAAAAATTAGAGGAAATTCATACCATAGCAATGTAATGGGGTTTGAGATATCTATATGTGATGATGATCCTATAGATTCTGTTTGGTCGATGTTTCATCATGATATTTGTCATACTGGTCGTAGTCCTTATGGTAAAAGTGGGATTGGGTTTGTGGAAAAATGGAGGGCAAATATAGGATCTCTGGTTTATTCATCTCCTGCGGTTGATAAAGACGGAACAATCTATATTGGTACGAATAATCGGTATTTTTATGCTATTAATCCTGATGGTACAGAAAAATGGCATTTTGAAACAGGAGGAGGTATATCATCGTCTCCTGCTATTGCGGAAGATGACACTATTTATGTAGGATCAGAGGATGGCTATCTTTATGCTTTTTATTCTAATGGTACGAAAAAATGGAGTCTAGCAATCGGTGATGGTTGGGTTTATTCATCTCCTGTAATTGATAATAATGGAATTATTTACGTAGCATCTGTAAATGGTTGTAATATTTGTGCTGTCTATCCGAATGGTACAAAGAAATGGGATTATGTTACAGATAATTTGGTTTATTCCTCTCCTGTTCTTGATAATAATGGTATTGTTTATTGTGGTTCTCATGATGGTAACATGTATGCGATTTATACAGGTAATGGAACATTGAAATGGAAATTTGACACAGGTGATTGGTGTGGTGGAACTGGTGCAACTATTGGTGATGATGGTATTATTTATTTTGGTAGTGTGGATGGTTTTCTCTATGCATTATATTCTAATGGTACATTAAAATGGAGGCTACCGTTAGGAAGTAATGTGGTTTCTTCACCTGCACTTGCGGAGGATGGCACTATCTATGTTGCAGCATATAAAATAGTACGGGGTGCATATATGTATAGTATCAGTCCAGAAGGAGCAATAAACTGGCAATATGAGTTAGACATAGAGGCAATGAGTGCCTCTCCTGTTATTGACAAGTATGGAATTATTTATATCGGTGGATGGGATGGTGTTTTCTATGCGTTTAATCCTGATGGTACTATAAGGTGGAAATATCAAACATTAGATGATATTTTTCCTTCTGCTGCTATTGGTGAGGATGGTACTATTTATTTCGGTTCACATTCAGAGACTTCTACTGCTTATCTTTATGCTATTGAACCTTATGATAATAACCCGCCTGAAAAACCAAGTGTAAATGGCCCCTTAAAGGGTAGCCCAGGGAAGGAACTAACATACTCAGTGGTTTCTACAGATCCTGATGGTGACAAAATCTCTTATTACATTGACTGGGGTGACTTTAGTAATAGTGGTTGGACACAATATGTATCCTCAGGTACACCTGTAAGTATGTCACATACTTGGCAATGGTGGTATACTTATACTATCATGGTTGGAGTAAAGGATGAACATGGTATGGAAAGTTGGGTAACACTTGAAGTAAAAATATCAAAAAATAAAATATTAACAACTTCGCTGTTCTTAGAGTTTTTAGAGAAGTTTCCTTTACTGGAGAGACTGCTTAATTTTATAAAATAAGACTTTTAGGTTAAATTATGAACTTTTAAGTCAAACGTTCTTTTAAAATAGACTTTGGATGCAAAACCTGCAGACGATACCCTTATCAAGAATAGTTTATTTTATACTGTGATGAAAACCACAGATATTTTATATGTTTTTAAAAAAAAAGATAGATTATTTACAGAAAACTTAGAATGTTGTAAAGGAATAAAAGTATATAATGAAAATTTAGTAAAATATAATGGTAGAGAATTTCGTTCCTGGAATCCATATAGGAGTAAACTTGCAGCTGCAATTCTAAAAGGACTAAAAATTGAAATAAAATCAAATTCTAAAATACTATATCTTGGTGCTGCAACTGGTACAACAGTTAGTCACATTTCAGATATAGTAAAAGAAGGAATAATCTATTCAGTTGAAAATTCACCAGTTGCGGTTAAAAAACTGATAAAATTAAGTGAAAAAAGAAAAAATATCATCCCAATTCTCGAAGACGCAAATCATCCTGATCGTTATAGTTCTCTTGTATCCTGTGTTGATCTGATTTATCAAGATATATCTCAAAGAAATCAAGCCGGGATTTTTATTTCAAATGTTAACAAGTTTTTAAAAAAGAATGGTAAAGGTATTTTAATGGTTAAAGCAAGAAGCATTGATGTGTCATTAGACCCAAAGGATGCATATAACCTTGTTAGTTTAGAGCTTAAAGAAAATGGGTTAAAAATCGAAAATAAAATTGATTTAGCACCATATGAAAAAGACCATGCAGTAATTATTATCTCAAACTGATTTTTGGTTTTTATGTATAAAAAAGTAAAAATTCAAATTATACACGAGGGACTTAATATCTGTAAAAAACAATTTTATGGTAAGAATTGTACCATATTATTTAAATATTATTTAGTTTTATATTATTATATATTAAATAACTTTAAATAAAAGATAATTTAAAAAATAGATATGGGAGGCTATATAATCAGATGTACAAGAGATTGGTTGGTTATGTACTACTTGTAAATATTGTACTAGTGATATTGATACCAACCACGTTGTCAGCATCCTCACCAGATGAAGCCCCTTGGTGGGACTATGATTGGAATTCTAGAAAAGAAGTCGTTATACCTGAAAATATAGATACAGGTGATGAGCATGCCCATTACCAACCAGTTGATATCTATATAGAATTTGATGATCCTTGTTGGGCAAAAAATGAAAATGAATATTCCATAAGAGTAATTTTTCAGGATGAAGGAAGGTTTTTAGAATTAGAGTCACAGATATATGACCTGGTTTTTTTAGATGAAGAACACATTTCTTCATGTGGGCTTGTTTTTCTTATTCCTAAAGAGGCTAATGGAAAAGAAAAATACTTTGTTTATTATGACGATAATGAAAAATCTGCCCCAAACTATCCTAATCATGTCGATGTTGGCGAATCTTATTACCGTTTTGAACAGATTGGATTAACGCTTGAATCATCTTATTACAAGATGGTAGAAGGAGATTATTCTGTATATGCAATTAACAAATGGGGTAAGGCCTTTGATACAACTGCATCTCAACAGGTGGGAAAGTTAAAAAAAGATACAGAAGATGTTAGTCCAAAGAATGGAGAAGTAGGGGCAGTATTTTGTTTTGTTTATTGGTGGGAAATAGATGGGGTTTGGAAGCATACTTCTTCAGCTGAACGTTTAGTAAATAATAAAATACTTGTAGATGGAAATCTAATGGTAAAGATTGGTATCGAAAGTGAATCAAATGATGGATTTCTTAGATCAACGGTTATCTATAAGTATTATTTTTGTCCAACTGAAGACAAACGAATTTATACACATGTAAAACACGAAATCATTAAGTATCCTTTACCACTTGGCAATGAAATTGATGTGTCTTTTATTATACTTAACTTTGGCACTGTAAAATCTAATAATATTGATGAATTAAACTTTGGTGATATCCCTCCTTATCTACATTTTTATAGTGATGAAGATCGGATTTTTTCATATAATGTTGATCAATATCCTGAAGATAATAAATTCCGTGGATATATACTTAAAAAAGATGATTATGATTTAGGAAGTTATCCTTGGTTATCGATTGATTACGGTGAGTCTGGTAAGGCCCATGCAATTATATTTGAAACAAACAAGCTTATAAAAAATGGAACTGATGAACGAGATGGAATTGAGCTACAACTCTATGAAGCAAATAACGTCCAGCTTCCAGGATTAGACGCTCGTTTAGCATATCTATATTTTATGAGAAATGCATATGAAAAAGAAGATGTAATATCAGATGAAGTACTACCTGAAAATTATGTTGTAGAATATAATGCAGAGTTTTTCACTACAGAAAATGGTGGTTACCCAACAGTGGAAGAAGAAGCAAAGATGTACCAATCGCTTATTAAATTTCAACCAACTCATAATGAAGATATCACAGATAACACAGAGGAAACACCGAAGTATAACTTAACAGCATATGTCCATTTTGCATCATCGTTTCCTTTCGGGTCATTATTATCTACTACTATGGGGAAAAATGTTTCATACTTAACTGCAGAGATATATAAGGAAAATAATTTCATATCACAAGGTTCAGTTTGTCGTCTGCATCTATCAGATAAATTGCCAGCTAATTTCTTAGAATTAAGCCTAGTAGAACAGATAAAGATGCTACCTACTTTATTTGACTGGAAGAATCTATCTTTTTTTAATAAAATATCTTTTCCAAATTTAGAGAAAGGACGATATCTCATAAAAATATTTAGGGAAAATCCCATTTTTGAAAAAGAACGACAGTTTATCGGTTATGCTATACTTGAGCTAGACAGTGATAAGGTTACCCATATTTATTGTAAACCTGAAGGAAAGGTAAAGCTTTCTGTTTTGAATCAAGATGGAAATGGTGTTGAAAATGTTGATGCATATCTTTTAAAGGACGATGTAACACTAGTAAAAGATAAGAGTGGTTCAAATGGTGATTTTATACTTAAAGCACCATGTGGTATCAAAGAAACATATAATTTAAATATTAAATATAAGGGTTTTTTAATCAAGGATGACCTGATTCGACTAGGAGCAATAAGAAAGTATATCCCATTAAAAATGATATTTAACTTAAATCTTTATAATTTAAAAATAACCATTAAAGATTCCCTGGGAAATGTTCCAACTTTTGGTGTTGATTTAAGTCTCACCAGCGATGAAATGCAGGATCCTGTTATATTAAATGCAGATGATGTGTTTAATGGAGTGTATAAATTTAATAACCTTTATCCAGCAAATTATACCCTGATAATCAATTACAACTCATTTGAAATAAAAGAAAAGATACAAATCCCTAGTGTGGAATCTAAATCAATTAACCTCTATGGTTTCACTGCATATATAAAAGACAGCTGGAATCTATCGCCTGGGACAACTTTGGATGTAACTCTTACAAGCAAAGATTTTGAAAAAACTGCTGTGATACTAGGAGAGCGGTTATCTGCTGGAGAGTATCATTTTTCAAATATATATCCTGGAAACTACACACTTAGAGCTCGATACAAATCTTTTACAACGGAAGAACTAGTAAATATTCCTGATACTAAAGATATAGTTGTAGAATTTTCTGCAGTGTTCAATGTTACAGCAACAATATTTGACTCACATGGCAATCCCTTAAGTGGCGCTAAGGTGTTGATGATAAGAGGGGAAGAAGGAAACAAAAAAGAGGCACAGGGGACCACAGATGAAAATGGAGTGGTGATATTTTCTCTTCCACCTGGGAATTATATCTGTGAAATATTTTCTGGTAACAAACTCGTCGCTAAAAGAAATGTTGAAGTAATAAATGAAAAAATATTTTCTGCTGCTACAACTAGTGAGCCTTTACTTCCATCAATTATAACAGGATTAACTGCAGTGTTTCTTATAGGTGTAGGTATCATTAGTTTTAGAAGAAAAAATGCAATTTTTTTCCTTAAAATGTTAGCTATATCGCTAGCAGTTATCGCTATTGTTTCTCCTTGGTGGGCAGTACATGGTTCGTCTTCAAATCCTTATACAGAAACCTCTACTATTATGTTTTTAAAGCCTGCTGAAATGGTTACAATTACATCAAATGATAACGTTACAGTTGGGCAGTTATCAGAGTTACAAGAAAGACTTAAAAACGAGTTCAACTTTTTATTTACTACTGTAACTGTTGAGTTCTCAGTTGTTATGGAACTTTTACCTTCAGTCCTTATTCTTGGTTTTGTATGTATTTTAATAAGTTTAATACTCAGTAGATATTCAAAAGAAAGACTATCGCTTTTGGTTTTTCTCTTTGCTATTTTAATATTTATTGTTTGTATCATTGGATTTTATTATGCAATGTCTGAAGTGGCAAACCAAACAGTAGGAAGTTTTGTTGGAAGCGGAAATCTAGAGGTCGATATTCCCGGGGAAAATCTGTACGAAACATTATCCTGTAGTTGGGGTCCAAATATCGGATTTTATTTGCTTTTGGGTTCTATTTTTACTTTAATATTTGCTTTTTATTTGAACATTAGAATGACAATTATTAAAAAACCTAAAAAGGTTAATCAATGAAAATAGGAAAAACTATAAGTTCTACCAAAACTATTCTAATATACTTTATTGGAGAGAATTTATGAGTGAAAAACCAAAAATTGTTTATGTATTGGTATTTTTATGGCTTGCCCTGAGCGCTATTTTTATTTTATGGGGATGGTATTCGCTTAGTTTTATTTTAAAAATTCAAAGCCCAGGTTGGGAAAAGTGGTTAGAGGAACTTACTCCACAAGTTCATTTAGGCTATTTAATATCAACTGTTGTATGGTTTATGTTTTCAGCTCTTTTTATACTATTTGCTTATGTAACGTTTAAAAAAGATCACTGGGTATGGACAACGGGTCTTATTATTTCCACTATATTTCTAGTAGTATTCGGCCTTATGCTAGGTGCATTTATGGTAAATGCAGTAGTGTATCTTGATTGGTTCTCAGTAGCTGGACTTATAACAGTAGTACTTACATTTATAATAGATATTGGTATTGTTTTTTTTCTTACACGACCCGATGTCAAACTTTACTTCGGAATGACTTAACAAAAATATGTTTTTTTACATAAAGTTTGATTTTTTAAAAAAATGAGATGAAAAAAGGTTTTTTTTAAATCGCTATGTCTATTTCTTTTAACATCTTGTTTATTATATAAGTAGGCGCATCTGTAAGTAGATTCTTATACTCTGAAGTTGGAATTATATCAGATTTGCCTATTTCTTCGGCTTTTCTAATATGTTTTTTTATTTCTGTAACATAAACTTCTTTGATTTTATCCTTGTTTTTTACAAATTCCTTTCGGATATCTTTCTTTTTCAAAGCCTTAATCTTAGTCCCTTTATTTTCTAATCTGTTTAATAAAGGAATTATTACACTATCTATCATTTCCCCTTTTACTAAATCAACAAGGTCATCAGCAAGCTGATAAGCTAGTCCAATTTCTCTTCCGTAACTAGCAAATAACTTTAGTATGTCACCAGTCATATCTGCTTCAATAGCCCCTGCTTTACACGCAGAAGAAAATAGTGCAGCTGTTTTCAAATCAATTATTTTTTCATATGCTTTAAAAATTTGTGATTTTGTACCTGCCTTTTTTAAGTTTTTAATGTCTTTTTTATTGAAAGTAACTTCATCAATTTCGCCATTTACTATTTCATTCCATGATTCAAGGTATAATTTAGCAATTTCTTTTCCATGTTTTAATGTAATATTAAATCCAGCTAAAAGCATTTTATGACCTGTAAGAATGGCACTGCGAATGCCTTCTGTAACAAAAAAAGAAGGTTTCCCTCGGCGTTCCATATCATTATCGATTATATCATCATGAACAAGAGATGCTGCATGTGCTAGTTCAATTACAACAGCTCCTTCTAGGGCTTTTTGATATTGGTCATGTTTTTCTTTTCCTTGTGTACAAGCCTTAAAAGAGAGGTATGCAAGTAATGGGCGTAAACGTTTTCCTCCTTCAAGTATTGAAGTTATTTTTTTATCAGTAATCATATCTGTTAACTTTTGTTCTAGGTCTACTTTAGAACTTTCTATGAATTTATCTAAGCTCAAAGGTTGTGCTTTCGTCATTAATAATTCCCCCATACAGTACAAAATTATACTCAAACGGGCATTTATATATATATTATACTTTATATTTTATAATACTTTCGTTTTTTACTCCCTAATCTAAACACTTAATTAACAAATGTTAATCAAATTAAGGGTTTTAAATGTTTTGCCGGTTAATTGCGATCCATAAAATATTTGGCTATAATGTATATTTCTGAGCTACTCTTACGGGAGGCAGCTGGGGAGAATCGATTCAAATTTCTAAATTTTTTACCTACATTTTGAACAAACCCTTCTAAATCTTCTCCGCTAAAAACTTTACAAATAAAGTTACCACCTGGTTTTAAAACTAATTCCGCGGTAATAAGAGCCTGTTCAGATAGGAAAATACTTCTTGCTTGATCAATGGAATAATTGCCAGATATATCCGGGGACATATCAGAGAGAACTACATCAGCTTTTTTCTCACCAATTATTTCAATTATTTCTTTTACAGACATATCCATGGTTATATCCCCTCGTAAAAATTTTATTCCCCTAATCGGCTTAATGGGTGATAAATCGATACCGATAACTATTCCTTTATCACCTACAATTTCTTTTGCAACCTGACTCCAACCACCTGGAGCTGCACCTAGATCAATAACTGTGTTACCCTCTTTTAAAATCTTAAATTTCTCCTGAATTTGCTTTAATTTAAATGCAGAACGGGCTCGATAACCAACCCGTTTTGCCTCTTTATAAAAATGCTCTTTCTTTTTTTCACTATACCAGCGAGTCATAAAAACTACAGAATAATATCAATATCTAATCTTTCTGCAAGTTCTTTATATCTGTTCCTAATAGTTACTTCAGTTACTCCTGCAACATCTGCTACTTCTCTTTGTGTTCTCCGCTCACCACAAAGAATAGAAGCTATATAAATAGAGGCAGCAGCAACACCAGTAGGTCCACGTCCGCTTGTAAGCTCCTTATCAGCTGCGTCTTTTAAAATTTCAATAGCTTTTGATTGTACATCACCGCTGAGTTTTAACTCGCTACAGAACCTTGAAATGTAATCCTGAGGTGATGTCGGCATAAGCTTAAGACCTAATTCACGAGCAATAAACCTATAGGTTCTTCCAATTTCCTTTCTTGAAACTCTTGAAGATCCAGCTATTTCATCAAGTGTTCTTGGAACATTACATTGCCTACATGCAGCATATAATGCAGCTGCAGAAACTCCTTCTATACTTCTACCTCGAATAAGGTTTTTAAGAACCGCTTTTCTATAGATCATTGCTGCAGTTTCTCTAACGTTTCTTGGAAGACCCATACCTGAGGCCATTCTATCAAGTTCAGATAACGCAAAGGCAAGGTTTCTTTCAGTGGCATCACTAATACGGATTCTTCGTTGCCATTTCCTTAGACGGTACAATTGAGCTCTGTTTCTAGTCGGAATTGATTTACCATAAGAATCACGGTTTTTCCAACCAATCATTGTACTAAGACCCTTATCATGGATTGTATATGTCATTGGCGCTCCAACACGCGCTCGTTTTTCTCTTTGATCAGAATCAAAAGCACGCCATTCTGGGCCGTGATCTATAAAATCTTCATCAATTACAAGTCCACAATCCTCACAAACTAACTCTGCTCTGGAATAATCTTTAGTAAGATGAGTACCATCACATTGCGGACATCTGGTAATTTCTTCGATACTTGGTTTTTCTTTTTTCTTTTTTGCACTTGGCATCATAATAAATCTTCCCCTTTTATTTTTTATACTTTGCGATATGCTTTTAAACGAAAATAAAGAACTTATTTAAATATATTTCGTTTATATTGGTTTTACAAAAAGTGGTCTGTCTAATTAGACAATATATCTTGTCTAACGAGCAAAAGCTAATTAGACAACCATGATAAAACTTAATTAATTTATGTTATAAAAGATAATATAAATCTTTTGATAGCCTAAGCTTTGCCCTAAAAGTCGGTTTTGACTCAAAAGTCGAGATTTTGACCTAAAAGTCTGTTTAACAGTATTGGGTATTATCAGAACTATCTTCTTATTTATTATAAAAATTGATTTAGATTAGCAACATTTGGGTTTAAAATCCCTTGTTTTCTAATAATAAATAGAGATTCTAAGAGCTGTACATCAATAATATAATCTGTATACATGGTTTTAATAAACTCAGTATATTTCTTTGCCAATAAAATATCTGGAGCCAAGAAATATATAATCATATCATAGATACCATTAGTGTATATAGTAGTTCCACTTTTAATCCCATAGTTTGCCGCCATCTCCTCTAATTTTCTTGAAATGACTTTATCAACTAACTTTTCATCTAATGGTTTAGTACTTCTTTTAATAAGAATAAAATACTCTTTCAAACCATTTTTTTGCTCATCAACTATGGGTTGGTATCCCCAGATTACATGGTCTTTCTCTAACTTTTGGAGTATTTTTTGAACTGTCTGTCGAGATAACCCTGTTTTTTCACTAATCTCGAGTATGGACTGCCGTGAATTTTCCACTAATGCATCTAGTATTTTTCTATCATTTTTAGTTATTTCTTTTTTACTTTTTGACATTTTTATCCTTTAGATAATATACACTTTGTTATTTAATTCTTATTATTAAACTTTAAAGGATATATGGACTACTGATTAAACAACTTAAAGAAACAAATTTTTTAATAGATTATTAACTTTAACTTTTTTTAACTCTAATAAACAATGATTATGCTTTTCTAGTTTTAAGAAATACAATCAATGTTCCTAAAAGTGCAAGAAACGTTAGAATAAATGCTTCAATTATAATTAATTGAGGATTGGATCCATTATTTTCTTTAATGTTTTGTTTTATCCCTTCATTGACAAGAGCAGGTTCGTAGAAAAGAAGTAACATTATAATAATAAAAACTGTTGCAAAAATAGTTGTAAGTAAAACTGATTTTCTTATCTTATTTGTTGATATTTCATTGCTCATCCTAAATTACTCCCAATAAAAGTTCCAATCCACACAGCTACTACGTATCTAATTAATTCTTCTGTATAAATAATATGTTTATCTTTTATATGTAACTTTTTTGATAATAAAACAGTTGTATAATGTATTATAATTAATATTACTGCTAATAAAAATAAAAGATGCATTGGATTACTTAAATCAAAACCTGAATCCATATGCATAAGGAATATTTTATTATAATTTAAATATTGTTATTTTATTTTTTATATAATATTTCGATTAAAAAATAATTTTTTCAACAAAATCATCCAAATCTATTCCTAGTACTCCAAAAAATAATTCAAAGATTGGGACTACAATAATTGTTAGTCCAAAATCTCTTTTTTTTCCTTATTATTTTTTAATCTTAACTTCAATTTTCTTCTTATCAACTGAAATAAGTTTCTTTAAATGCAAAGTAACATTTTTTTGTGGTTTAATTTTATCGATTGATTTTTTCGGAATTGTACCATCTATTTCGTAAATATAATAACCTTTCTGACCATCAATAGATGTTATAAATTGATTATCACCAACTCTTTTAATTTCTACAAAAGGGAGTTGTCTAAGCGCATCGAAAAGATTATCATTTTTATTAATTTCAACCGAAGACTCCTCAATAAATGGTTCTAATATCTTTTCTAACACTTCCATATTTGCAGATAATAAATGAACATTTCCAATTATTCGTTTCTTTATTAATCCATTTTCTAAAAGAAGATTCACATGTCTTAATGTAACAGGAACAGAAATGCCTATTTCTTTAGCCAACTTGGATAAATGAATCTCTTTGCGTAAAAGTATCTTCATGATTTTCATTCGTGTTTGACTACTTAATGCTTTAAACAAACTGTTATTACCCATTTTGATAAAAAACATTATCATTTTTGATAAATATAAATCTTTCCTCTGCATTCCCTTATTTTGGGAGTATAAATATGAAAAAAAAATCTATGATAGGAATATTTATTTTGATAGGTATAATACTGATGAACGTTCCGTTAGAACGAGTAAAAGCAGATTCTAGAGGAGATTACCCATTTCAGCCTACAGATGAAGTAGTCATTAAAGCATTAAATTTTTTAAAAAATCGACAATTAGAAGATGGAAGTATCGGTGGATTTACTGTTTCTTCATGGGCGGCTATGGCTATTTCTGCAGCAGATAAGAATCCATATAATTGGGGAAACCTAGTAAATTATCTACGGGATAAAAGTTACTTGCTTGATCCAAATAAAGCAACAGATTGGGAAAGACAAACACTTGCAATAGTAGCATGTGACGAAAACCCAAGAGATTTTAGTGGAATTAATTTTATTGCAAAGATAGAAAGTTTTTATGATGGAGAGCAAATCGGTGATAACTCAAATTTGTATGATGATTTTTTTGGTGTTCTAGCACTAATCTCTGGTGGTGTTGATAAAGATAAATCTATTATTCAAAATGTCATAAACCATATTAAAGAAAAACAAAATAATAACGGTGGTTGGGGTGATGTTGATTCCACATCAGTTGCAGTTATGGCATTAATTGCAGCAGGAGAAAATCCTGACTCAGAAATTATTAACGATGCGCTTTTATTTATCAAATCAACTCAAACCAATAGTGGCGGTTTTCAGGCTTGGGGAACTGCCAATGCAGCATCAACCTCCTGGGCAGTAGATGCTATTGTTGCTGCTGGTCAAGACCCGACAAATATTGAGTGGGAGAAAAATGGTAATTCACCGGTTGATTTTCTTTTAAGTTTACAGCAAGATGATGGTGGTTTTAATTGGGCTATCAATCAAAATATGAATCCTGAATGGATGACCTCATATGTTATCCCTGCTCTACTAGGGAAACCTTATCCCATTAAAATTCGTGAATCTAATAATAACGGCAATAATGCAAACCAAGAGAGTGATGATAATGAATATGACAATACATATCTAAACGAGTGGTCAGGAAATATTAGAATCGAGGGAAAAGTAGAACCAGTTTGGAATGGAATTGTAACTGTTGGTGAATCATATATTTATGCTAAAAATGTTGATACCGGAGAAATAGAAGAACATTATATCCCATACCCAAGTGTGCTGGGCACAGTTGATGAGGCATCAAAGAAAGGAGGTTTTTCTTATGTTGTGGAATATTGGCCTAGTTGGGATGCTTTTCTAGTTAAAACAATAGTAAATGATTCTAATTGGTGGCATTACTGGGTGGATTACGAACTCCCTATGGTTGATGTAGGTAAATATGAATTAACTGACCAGGATGATGAAATATTGTTTGGTTATTTAGAAAGTTGGGAGGCACATGCGTTAAGAATATCTGTTGATAAGGAGGAAGTTAAGAAAAACGAGGAATTTACGGTAAGTGTATCCAATGAGACAATGATTGGTGTTGAGGGTGCTACTGTATATGTTGGTTCGGAAACGTACACAACAGATGAAAATGGTAATGTTACAGTTAGTTGTGATACAAGTGGAACATATGAAATATTTGCAGAAAAAAATGGTTTTGTTAGATCAGAAAAAATAAATATTAAGGTTAAAAAGAGTGTTAGAATTACTAAACCAGTTGCTAATACTTTTTATTTAATGAATTTTAAACTCGGAAGAGAATTTAGAAACACATGGGTTATAGGTGCAATTAATATCGAGGTTGAGGCTTTAGATGATGTAGATAAAGTTGATTTTTACATTAACGATAAACATGTCTATAGTGATGAGGATCGACCATTTACATATAGGCTGAATGAAAGGGCTTTCTTTAAAAAATTAGAAATCATGATAAAATCTTATACACTTGAGACTTTAAATTATCAAAACGCAGTTAATAACATTATCAAAATTCTTGAGAAAATCAGAACGATTTCTGATAAGAATGAAATGAAAACGCATTTAAATATCCTGGAACGTTTTTTTAATAGTTTAAAAACAACGCTTTTTAGAGAAGAAGATGCAGACTTCCAAGAAGTTTTTATGATTAATCTATTCCCAAATCTTCATAAATAATTAGTCAAAGAGGTGGTTAAAATGAATGATAAAACTAAACAGATTATTGGATTCTTATCACTGGTAGTTTTTGCCGTATTAGGACGTTATTTATTAGTCTCAAAAGGTTTGCAACCGTTTCCTAACTTTGAAGTTATAACTATTGCTGCATTTATTGGTATAATGCTTCTTGATATCAGAATTGCAATGTTTATACCACTTTTTGGTATGGTTTTTAGTGATATACTTTTAGGTAATCCAATATTAATCGGGGAAAAAATGAATCAGATAGTGATTTTCACATATTCTGGTTTTGCCCTAATAGCACTCACAATTATTTTGTTGAAACACAAATTAAAACCATATGTAACCGGAATAAGATTACGTTCTATTGTTTGTATAGCTGGAACTGGTGCTTTACTTGTTTTTTTATATGATCTCTGGACGAATCTTGGGTGGTGGTACATAATGTATCCCCACACCGAGGAGGCATTAATGTCTGTTTATATTCTTGGTGTTCCTTTTATGATCTATCATCTTATTTCAGGGATAACAACTTTTGTACTAATTGGGCTTCCTGTGATTTCATATATATCTAACAAACAATCTATATTTTTAAGCAAAGAAGTTGATAGAACTGTTTTGAGACGGAGCATACCTGTTGTTGTAGTTACTTTGTTATTAGTCATTATCTCTTTTTCTGGTTGTATCTCAACTTCAGTGGAGCAAGGGACTCATTTAGAAAGAGTTGAAAATGTTAGCATGAAGATTGTTTCATCTGGGTGGAATATTAATTATTTGAATGTGACAACAAATAATGTAACAGTTGCAGATTTTTTACTTGAGTGCGCGGAATATTATGGTTTTTCTGTAAAGGCAGATAATTGGGAGAGCTATGATTCGTTGTTTATTGAATCAATTAATGATATTGAAAATGGTAAAGATGGCAGATACTGGCAGTATTATGTAAATGGTGAATTTGCAAATGTTGGTTGTAGTAGATATTATCTTAAAAATAATGATGTTGTTGAATGGCGATTTGAGCAATCTCCTTGGTGAAAGAGAATTTTTGAAAAAGTTAGGGTATATTACTTTAAGCTAGCATTCCTGATGCAGGCATTAAAATAAATAAAAAAAGGTTTTAGTGAAATAGATCTAACTGCTCCAAAAACCAGAGTTGTAATTTTTTCAAAAACTCTCCTAAAAATCTTTCCTGTTGAGACTAGTAAATCCTTGGTAACCCAAAAGTTATGCATATTACAAAAACAATTCTATTAAACACACTTAAATTATATGAAGAAATTTTTGAAAATTTACGAGTATGAAAATCTGTTTTTTCAACATCTTTTTATCCTAGCAGTTACACAAATGGTTGGTTTTTTAAAGAAAAAGATGTTATATTATAGTTCGAAGATTATAGTTCGAAGGGGAAAAAATGGAAAAAATAAAGGATTTTGAAAAGCACCAAGAAAAAGTAATACAAGAAATGCGTGAGAGGTTTCGTATTTATAAAAAGAAAAAAAAGGTTATGAAAAAATGAAATGAAAAGAAAAAGAAAAATTTATTTCTTTTTTAGATATGGTAATCCAGTTCGTTTGTTGACACCAGTTGTATACCCTTCGGGCATATCGCAGGGTTTGCCACTTTTTGGTTTGTTTCCTGCTTTGCAAAAATAGTATATTTTCTGGTTTCTTCCGCCTTTCAACTGGACTTCACGTGTGTGTAGTACGTATCCATCTTTTTCAAATGCCATAATATTTCCTCGGAGTAGCGTAAGGGGGGAATATTATATAAAGGTTCCCTGACTGAAGGTAACTCAGTGACTACCTGCACAAAACATGAGTTAAGTTTTAGATGTATGGTTTTTTAAAGAAAGAAATGATATAAAACAAGAGATTTTACCGAAAATCACAATATATATAAGATTCTGTTCTATTCTACCACCATTGGTGAGGTGAAAGTATATGATTAATATATGGGATGAGTTTGGTCGAAATGCAGGAGAGGTATGGAAAACATTGAATACCTATGGTTCCCTTCCAGAATCAAAATTAATAGAAACCACAAAGTTACAAGAAGATGAATTCCAAATAGCTGTTGGATGGCTTGCACGGGAAAACAAGATTTATAAAACAGGTACTATGTATCAACTTGGTGAAACAAATCTAACGAACAAAATCGGGGCAAATGCAGGAAAAATCTGGAAAATGATGGAAACAAAGGGAAAATTTGATGTCTACGATATACCACATTTGTCGGATATGGAGGAAAGAGATGTCTATTCTGCTTTAGGTTGGCTTGTGAGAGAAAATAAAATAGAAGCAAAGACAGCGATACCAAAAGAATATCGTATAAAATTTAGATCGTAAGGAGTCACGATTTTCAAAGTTTATTTATCCTATATTCTATTTATTTTTTTATAAGAGGTAATAAATTTTTGAATAAACAGCTGAATATAGGTGTGTATGCAGATGGTTATTCTTAAGACACTCGATATTAAGAAAAGACTTATCTTTCAAATTCCTCTTTTTTAACTCAATGAAAAAAATTTATACGCTTACGCTATTTCTCCATACACTGATAATGTTTTTTCTGCGACTCTATCCCAGGTAAAAAGTTCAATTTCCTGTCTTCCGTTTTCGGCTAGTGTTTTTCTTAAAGGGTCGTATCGTAATAGCGATATGATTTTGTTCGCCATTTCATCAGTATCCCAGAAATCTATCTTTAAACAATTCTTGAATGTCTCAGCAACACCAGCGGTTTTAGAAACGATAGTTGGAGTTCCTGCTGAAATAGCCTCCAGTGCTGTAATACCAAAGGGTTCACTCACGGATGGCATAACATAGATGCTGGAGATCCCATAGATATGTTTAACCTCATCCTCTGTTAAACGCCCTGTAAAAATAACTCTATCAGAAATACCGAGATTAATGGCTTGATCTATCAAACGAGGAAGCATATCACCAGAACCAGCGATAACAAACCTGGCATCAGGTTCATGATCTTTTACTTTTTGAGCAGCACGAAGGAAAAACTCAGC
>Ga0315285_10000246_pt1 | contig 54411 bp, 45 predicted proteins | sample YL17G09_36_MG_FD_203698 | JGI IMG/M metagenome (GOLD analysis project Ga0315285, IMG submission 203698) | Sediment microbial communities from Yellowstone Lake, YNP, Wyoming, USA - YL17G09_36 | ecosystem: Environmental > Aquatic > Freshwater > Lake > Sediment | place: USA: Wyoming | collected... | reverse complement strand
TCTCGGGTAAGCTGTGTGTAGGACCGCATGAGTGCTCCTTTGACTTGGTCGTCTGAGAAGTATTCATCCTACACCAGCTTACCTCTCGTGTCGACCTTCAAAGTTGCACTTGGAAGTTGAATCTACGGGATTACGTAAGTGCTATCTTGGGGGAATGATCCTTTATAACCAGTACACCTTAACAAAGTTGGAGAAAGAACGTGACCCAAAAGAAATTCATCCTGGCACATGATACTGGCACCGGGGGAAACAAGGCGGTTCTTTGTGATCTGAGGGGGAGAGTGCTGCATTCTGTATACCGATCTTATGGGATTTCATATCCACAGCACGAGTGGGTGGAACAGGATCCGGATGAACTCTGGGAGACGGTCGCAGCGACAACTCATCAATTGATCCAGGAGTCCGGAATTGACCCCAAGGCGATCCTGGGCGTGGGCATCTCAGCCCAGATGTGGAACACGCTGCCTGTTAATGAAAAAGGTCTGCCTCTTACCCCGATGCTAAGCTGGCTGGACCTGCGAAGCGTAAAACAAGCCGATAAAATCAGTATCGGCGATATGCCCGCTTTTATCTACAAGCATACTGGCAACATACCCACCGCCAAAGACTGCATCCCAAAGATCCTTTGGCTAAAGGAAGAGAGACCAGAAATCTGGGAACAGACGGCTTATATTCTGGATTGTAAAGAATATATACTTTTCAAATTAACTGGAAAGATCGCGATCGATTGGGTGGGGGCTTCAGTCTATTTTCTTTTTGATCCGATTACAAAGAAGTGGTCACAGGAAGTATGCCAGGAACTGGGCATACCGATGGAAAAACTCCCACCCGCCTTCCCCTGTACACAGGTCATAGGTGAAGTTACGGCTGAAGCCACCAAGCAGACCGGGCTTGCGGCAGGCACACCGGTGGTCATCTGCGCCGGGGATGTCGCGGTTGCCCAATCCGGCGCGGGAACCAACCAGGCGGGCAAGGTTCACCTCTGCATCGGGACTGCCACCTGGATCGGTGTCTCCAGCGAGACATTTCGTAATGATCCCGAAAAGCCATTCTGGGGTCTGAATCACATCGATCCGAATAAATACATCATCGCAGGTGAAATGGAGACCGGAGGCGGCGCGTTGATGTGGTTCCGCGACGCCCTCTGCGAGGAAGAGAAGCAACGTTCAGCAAGAACGGGCGGATCCAGTTATGCTGCGATCAGCACGATGGCAGGAGAGGCCCAGGCCGGAGCTGACAAATTGATCTTCCTGCCCTGGCTTTCCGGTGAGCGTGCTCCAGTATTGGACCACTACGCCCGCGGCGGTTTCATTGGATTGAACATGAGTCACAAAAAAGGTGACATGGCAAGGGCTGTGATGGAGGGCGTGGCTTACCACTTAAGGTGGATATGTGAAGCCATGGAAAAGGTCGGCTTCGAGATAGACAGTTTTAATTGTATTGGGGGGGGCTGTAACAGCAGCCTCTGGCTGCAGATCATCAGCAATGTAACAGGACGACCTTTGAACGTAGTGAGGAATCATCTCGAAGCTGGAGCGGTCGGCGCTGCCCTGACCGTAGCCGTTGGCATGGGTGTGTATGCCAACATGGATGAGGTAGATCGACTGATAGAGATCAGCCAGGTAATACGACCAGATGAAACTTATCAGAAACGCTACGACGACCTGTACCATACGTATCGCCAAATATATGAGGCTTTGGTGCCGATCTACAGGAGGTTGTACCAGATACAATGAAGACGTTTATTGATCGACAGAAAGTTAGACAACGAGCTCAACTCTCTCACACGGCCAGCATCAGCGGATTAATACTTCTGATGGCAAGTGTTGTGCTCCCCCTCTTCCTGCCAAAATGGGTTGGTGCGGCTTCTATGCTGATGGTTATAGGTTTGGGTACGTCCATGGTTGGGATCTATTTCGCCAACCGCTGGGTGAGGAAACCTCGTCCGGAGGACCAGCTGGATAAGGTATTAAAAGGACTCAGCGATAGCCATCACCTGTATCATTACCCATCTCTACCCTGTGACCATGTCCTGCTGACCCCAAACGGCGTTGTCATCCTGGAGACGGTCAACATGGGAGGAGATTTTTCATATAAAAAAGGCCATTGGAAAGAGGCAATGACTGTCGGGAGAGCATTACGTTATATAGTGGAAGAGCACCTGGGTGATCCAATCAAAGCCGCCTCAGAGACCGGGCAATATCTGCAAAATCAATTTGGCAGGCTGATAAAAGCTGAGGCAACCATCCCGATCCTGCCTGCAGTGATTTTTATCCATCCCAACGTCCACCTGGAAGTAGAGAATGCACCCATTACGGTATGTGAATTGGATAAGCTGCGCAAGCGTATTGTGCTTGAGGCGCCCCGGCTTGAACCAGATGTTTATGAGAAGCTCAGTTCTTATTTAGAGGGGAAGACCATCTAGGAAACAACTAAGCTTTATTAATTTTGAAGGTGATGACCGCTTCTCCTTTTTACCCACGTTTCACTACCTGGTAAAAGAAATATTGTCTCAGGAAGTCAAAATGAGTAAAACAAATAAACAAACCAAGAAAGAATCTCCTAAGCCCACCAAACGCGCGATTGAGGCACTGAAAGAGTCCGAAACCCATTACCGGCGGTTCTTTGAAACAGCCCAGGATGGAATATTAATCCTTGATGGCGACACCGGTCAGATAAATGACGTTAATCCATTTTTAGCGGAAATGCTGGGATATTCCGGCGAGGAATTTATTGGAAAGAGGCTCTGGGAAGTTGGCTTCTTCAAAGATAAAGAGGCAAGCAAACAAGTATTTCAAGAATTGCAGGAAAAAAGTTATGTCCGTTACGATGATTTAACCCTTGAAACGAAAGACGGACGACGTCTTGACGTGGAATTCGTCAGTAACGTCTATTTGGTCCACTCAAAGCGAAGAATTCAATGTAACATCCGCGATATTACTGGGCGGGTTCGATTACATGAAGCATCGCGTCATGCCCTTGTGGAGTCACAACAACGCCAGGCGGAAGTTACAGCGTTGCTCGCAGGCTCCCGGGCTGTCTTGGAACAGCGTGAATTTCAGGATGCGGCCCGCTCAATCTTTGATTCATGCAAGAGCTTAATTGGTGCTACTGCCGGATACATCGCCTGACTGAGTAAAGATGGAACAGAGAATGAGGTCTTGTTTCTAGAATCAGGGGGATTTCCGTGCCGTGTTGATCCTACCCTTCCCATGCCCATCCGCGGCTTGCGTGCGCAGGTCTACCACACTGAAAAAGCCATCTATGATAATGACTATCCCAACAGCCAATGGACAGGGTTTTTACCCCAAGGGCACATACCCTTAGACAACGTCCTGTTTGCCCCACTAATGATCGCGGGCAAACCAGTCGGCCTGCTTGGTATCGCCAACAAGCCAGGCGGTTTCACTGAAAATGACGCACGTTTGGCCTCTGGCTTTGGTGAGCTGGCCGCGATTGCTCTACTCAACAGTCGTACATTGGAAGTGTTGAAGAACAATGAAGAGCAATTCAGCTCGGTTACGCAAACGGCCACCGATGCCATCATTTGCGATGACTCTCAAGGGAATATTTTCTTCTGGAACCGCGCTGCGGAGATCATGTTTGGCTACTCGGCAGTTGAAATTTTAGGTAGGCCGGTGAGCCTCATCGTACCCGAACGACTGCGTGAAGCGCATCGAGAGGGTATTCAGAGAGTCGTTTCAACCGGAAAGGCAACCACCATCGGAGAAACAATTGAAACGGTAGGTCTAAAAAAAGACGGAAAAGAATTCCCCATTGAACTTTCCCTTTCATCCTGGCAGAAAAAAGAAGAGGTCTACTTCGCTGGGATTATCCGAGATATCACCAAGCGCAAACAGGCAGAGGAAGCACTAAGGAAAGCCCGCGACGAGTTGGAGCTGCGCGTCCAGGAACGCACCGCTGATCTGGAAAAAGCCAGCCAGACGATAAAGGTTGAACTTACCCAGCGCCAGCGGGTGGAGGAGGAAATACAGCGGAACTATGATTACCAGACTACGCTCAACACTCTGCTGAGCCTCTCGCTGGAAGAAATACCTCTTGAAGAACTCCTAAAGCGCGCACTTGACCTTGTCCTTTCAATCCCCTGGTTTGCCTTTGAATCAAAAGGGAGCGTATCCCTGGTTGAAGATGAGCCGGCATCCCTGGTAATGAAAGCCCAGCACAATCTGGGTGAACCGATACAAAAGGCATGTGCACGAATTCCCTTTGGAAAATGTCTTTGCGGTCGGGCGGCATTGGCGCAGGAGATACAGTTCGCAGACGGTCTGGACGATCGCCATGAGACCCGCTATGAAGATATAGCTCCTCACGGTCATTACTGTGTTCCGATCCTGTTCGCTGGCGGGATACTTGGGGTGATGAATATTTATTTGAAGGCAGGGCACCACCGTGACCCAAGAGAGGAGAAATTCTTGACCACAATTGCCGATACGCTGGCTGGAGTCATACAACGCAAGCAGGCAGAGGAGGCATTGCGCGAATCTGAGACCAAGTACAAGATCGTTGCAGATAATACGTATGACTGGGAATTCTGGGTAAGCCCGGAAAATCAATTCATTTACTCCTCGCCTTCTTGTGAACGGATCACCGGTCACACCGCCGATGAATTCATTGTCGACGCCGGTGTGTTCGAACGCATCATTCACCCGGATGACTTGCCGGGTTACAACAGACATCAGCGTGAAGTGACAGAAACCCCGGCTCCGGGCGAAGTGGAGTTCCGCATCATCCGCCCAGATGGTACCTGGAGGTGGGTTGAACATGCCTGTCAACCTGTTATCGACAGCAACGGTCACTTTTTAGGAACGCGCGGCAACAATCGCGACGTCACCGTGCGCAAACAGCGCGAACGCGAACTGGAAGCGATCGCCACAGTCAGTGCCGCCCTGCGCACCGCCCAAACCCGCGCCGCCATGCTGTCGGTCATCCTTGATCAATTACTTGACCTATTGAAAGCCGACGGCGCGGCCCTCGCTTTACGCGATCCAATCACAGGTGAAACGGTGATCGAAATGGCGCGCGGCTCAGCGTCTTCTTACGAGGGTGCGCGCATACCTCCTGGCCAGAGCGTGACCGGGTACACAATTGCTACTGGCAAACTTTACGTAATTGAAGACGTACGCACTGACCCACGCGTCTTCCGCCCCGAGTTACTGGACAAAATCCGCGCCGTTGTTTGTGTCCCGCTCCTTGCTCGGGAGAAGACCATCGGGGCGATTTCACTGGCGCGTGATGAGAAAAATTCGTTGCTTTCCCCACCCTTCAGCCATAGCGATGTCAGCATACTTACTTCAGTTGCCGATATCGCCGGCAATGCAATCCATCGCGCCGCGTTGCACGAGCAGACTGAGTATCAACTACAGCGTTTGGCTGCTTTAAGCGCCATTGATAAAGCGATTATGGGGAGCATGGATTTGCACCTCACCCTCAACATTCTCATGGAACATATCACCGCGCAGTTACACGTAGACGCCGCTGTTGTATTCCTGCTCAACCCGCACTTTCAAACCCTGGAATATGCCGCCGGACACGGCTTTCGCTCCAGAGCCATTGAGCGTTCCCGTTTGCGGATAGGCGAAGGGTACGGCGGGCGCGCTGTACTCGAACGGCGCAGCGTCCACATCCCAAATATATCCGAGGCCGGCGCTACCTTTGTACGCGCTGAGCTGCTGGCAGATGAGGGCTTTATCAGCTATTTCGCCATTCCGCTTATCCTTAAAGGTCAGGTCAAAGGTGTTCTGGAAATTTTCCACCGCGCCCTGCTCAACCCCGATCAAGAGTGGATGGATTTCCTGGAGACAATGTCCAATCAGGCCGCCATCGCCATAGAAAATACCAAGCTGTTTGATGACTTGCAGCGCTCAAACGTGAACCTGACCCTGGCCTATGACGCCACAATTGAAGGCTGGTCGCACGCCCTAGACTTGCGCGATAAAGAGACCGAAGGTCACACACAGCGGGTCACTGAGATGACCCTCGAACTTGCCCGCCAGATAGGCATAAGCGAAGAAGATCTGGTTCATATCCGTCGCGGGGGACTTCTGCACGACATCGGCAAGATGGGCGTCCCCGATAACATCCTGCTCAAGCCCGGCTCGCTCACTGAGGATGAGTGGGTTATCATGCGAAAACATCCCCTCTATGCATATGAAATGCTCTCGCCAATCGCCTATCTGCGCCCGGCAATGGATATTCCCTACGGTCACCATGAAAAATGGGATGGCAGCGGTTATCCGCGTGGGTTGAAGGGCGAGCAAATCCCGCTGGCGGCCCGGATCTTCGCTGTGATAGATGTCTTTGATGCACTGACATCCGACCGTCCTTACCGTGAAGCCTGGTCGCGCCAGAAAACATTAAAACATATTAAATCCGGCTCAGGATCGCATTTCGACCCGCGCGTCGTAGACGCATTTCTAATAATGCAGAAAACATAAGCTGACGGTGTCAGAGCATTTGGGGAAAAAGGGAGCTATTGTCAGGAGACACTGTCATGCGATGGATGTTGTCAGAGGGTGATGAGTAACAAGAGCATTCAATGTTGACAAACAACATAATGTCGCCTCGATACATACTGCCATCGCAATCTGATGGGTACGGCAGAACCATGGTCTTCAAATTAGGCAAAAACCGCGTTCTTGTTCGTGAACACACAGGCCGCTTGTATCCCCTGTCAGAATAAAGGAAAACGATCCTGATTGATCAAAGCAAATCAATCCGATAAGGAATTTGACGCTTTGATTCCATTGCGGCATCGGTCGCTCCTACCTTTTCAATTCGTAACAGTTCTGGTTACCGCGCCAGCATGCGCGCCATTTCAATGTCTTTCAGATCCGCGGGCCGTGGGTGGCTGGTCACTTCTTCCAGTGGAACGAAATTGACCTCATGTCCCTGGAGACCCACCATTACATCTGACTTTCCCTCGAGCAACCCCTGAACGGCCTTGACGCCCAGGCGTGAAGCCAGCAAGCGGTCGAATGCAGTGGGTGATCCGCCGCGCTGGATGTGCCCGAGAATGGTCACACGTGTTTTAAATCCCACGTCCATTTCATCCAATGATCTAGCCAGTTCAGCGGCGCGGATATTGGCACCCTCTGCCACGATGAGAATGGAATGGTTCTTGCCCCGCCGGTAGGCGTCTTCAATCACTGCTGCTACTTCTGCAACCGTCACTTGTATCTCGGGACATAAGACAATCTCTGCCCCGCATATGATGCCCGCCAAAACGGCCAGATAACCGCTACCACGACCCATGGTCTCTATCAAAAAAGCGCGGTTGTGGGAGGAAGCTGTATCGCGCAGCTTGTCCACAGCATCCATGATGGTGTTGAGGGCTGTATCCGCCCCAATTGCCATGTCGCTACCCCAGATGTCATTGTCAATACTGGCCGGCACGCCAAGGACTGCTATGCCCTGTTGAGCGAGGATATGCGCGCCGCGCAGCGAGCCGTCACCACCAATGACAACCAGGCCATCCATACCAGCCTCATTCATGTGGCGGATGGCTTCGCGCTGACCAGCTGGTTCCTTGAAGCGTTCGCTGCGATGGGTATGCAGCACGGTGCCACCACGCTGCAAAATCCCACCGACGTCGCGCGCCCCCAGGGGCCTGAACTCGCTGTTGATCAAACCCTCGAAGCCGTTGAGCACACCCAATATGTGCGCATTCATAGACAATGCGGTGCGCACGATGGCCCGGATGCATGAGTTCATCCCTGGTGCATCGCCGCCGGAGGTCAATATGCCAAGCGTAAAAGATTTCTCCATCATATGTCAGGACTCCTAGAAATGACAAATAATTGTACCGCAGATGGGGTATACCCTGGTTTCCCTCCCGAATTTGTCGATGCTAATCTCTTTCAATATCAGCATTGCAATTTTACCCTTTCTATCAGGGTGTTGGAATATGAAACCCTATAAACACAGGCAGGTTTAGAAAACAGTATACGAAACAAACGATAGCAGTTAAAATAATCCCTATATACCATCTTAAAAGACAATAACGCGTTCAGGTTGACCCGTAATCGAAAAAGAATGGAGAGTGGCGCGATGACCAATAAGAAGCACGGAATAATCGGCATTTTAACAGGCGGGGGTGACGTACCAGGTTTGAATCCGGCGATTCGGGCTGTTACCATCAGGGCTTCCAGAGAAGGTTACCAGGTGATCGGTATTCGCCGCGGGTGGGCGGGACTGATCGAAATCATCCGCGATAAAGAAGCAGATAACAGCGCTAATTTTCAAGTCCTGACCGATGAGATCGTCAACAAGGCTGGTCGAACTGGGGGAACATTCCTGCACACCTCACGTACCAATCCCTCCAGGGTAAAAAAGAACAATGTTCCTGACCACCTAAAGGACAAATATTCAGAAGAAGTCAATGACCTGACTCCGGAGGTACTAAAAAATCTGGATTTCCTGGGGATCGATCACATCATTCCCATCGGGGGTGACGATACTCTCTCTTATGCAGTCCGCTTGTTCCAGGAAGGAATAAAAACAGTTGCAATTCCGAAGACCATGGACAATGATGTCCCGGGAACGGATTACTGCATCGGTTTCAGCACGTGTATCACGCGTACAATCGAGTTGTCCAACAGCCTGCGTACAGCAGCAGGGTCGCATGAGCGCCTGATGATCCTGGAAGTCTTCGGGCGGTACGCAGGTTTTACTGCCATGCTGCCTACCATGGCTGGCGCGGCAAATCGTTGCGTGATCCCGGAATGGAAGTTCAATATCGACCAGCTGACCGAATTGCTGGTGCAGGATCGGAATCGAAATCCGAGCAAATACGCGGTGGTTCTAATCTCTGAAGGGGCTATGATCGAAAAAGGTGAAATGATCTTTGAAAGCCAGACAACAGATGCGTATGGACATTCAAAACTGGGCGGTATTGGAGATCTCGTCTCTGCCAAAATGAAGGAGCTGACACCAAAATATAACAAGGGGAAGACGATCGACGTTATCAACCAGAAACTGGGGTACCTGGTCAGGTGCGGCGACCCGGATGCGATCGATTCGATCGTACCGATGGCTTACGGGAACCTGGCGCTTGACCTGATCCTTGCCAAAACACATGGCCGGCTGGTCGTCTTGAAGAACGGCCGCTACGACAACCTGCCCATTGAGGTTGTCACCAGCACCAAGAAAACTGTCAACGTGGAGCGGTTCTACAGCACGGAGCGTTTGCGTCCTTACTACAAGAGCTTCGAAATGACCCCGCTGTTCATCATGACCAGCGATTCCATCTAACCTGTTGATCTTTCGCCTAAAAACCAAAACGAGGGGCTGCATCCGCTAACCCTCGTTTTGGATTAAACCGATGTAAACACTCCTGGGTTTAAGGTGGGCTGTAAACTCTTTTTTTTACCTGCGTGCTGATTTCGTATTATTTTCCCCCAGTCATCTTCGCCCTGTTGTGTAGTCATTCTCCCCCAGCCAGCCCTCTCCTGGCATCTCTTCCTCGTTAAGAAACACCATGCGATACGGTACGCTAAAAAGTGTTTGTACATAAAGCATACAGGCTCACGGATAAAATTATTAATGACTTCATCTGGAAATCACTCCGGCGAATTACTTCTTTCCAGATTCTTTTTCTTTCCTCTTCTTTTTAGGTTTCTTCTCCTTAGGCTCTGCCTCCTGGGTTTCATCATCTTCTATACCCAATTCTTTACAAAGCTGGTCAATAAACTTGTCGATGCCTTCCTTGTCATCAGCGCCTTTGATATTGGCAACAATAAATACGTTTTTCCCCATGTCAACCTCCTAGTCTTACTTCAAGCCTCCCGCTTCACCTGGAATGCATCAAAATCACGGACCACGACAGTATCTGGAAAAATTGCCAGAGCTTCCTCCAATACATCCTTCTCACGGTAGCGACGCGAGATATGGGTAAGGAACAGCTTCCTGACACCTGACTGCCGGGCTAGTTCAGCGGCTTGACACGCCGTCAAATGTGAAAACTGCCTGGCCATCTCGGCCTCCGCCTCGAGATATGTGGATTCGATCACCAACGCATCTGCCTCCCGGCAGACATCCAGCAAATCATCTGTCCTGCCGGCATCGCCAACGACCACCAGGCGGGTACCGCATTGCAGCGTACCCATTACCTGGTCCGGGGAGACCCGTCTTCCATCCTTCAGAGTGATCGTCTTTCCGTTTACCAGGTCGCGGCGTTCGGGGCCGGAAGGGACTCCCAGTGCTTCCGCCTCATCCACAAGAAACGGCCGGCGGGATTTCTCCTCGAAGAGAAAACCCAGGCAATCAGGCCCGCGGTGGGATACAGGGAAGGCAGACAGGGTGAAATCTTCAGCATCGAGAAAGAGGCCAGGTTTGATCTCCTGGAGTTTGATGGACATTGGTGGTTCCTGGCCGCGCAAGACCACGCCAAATAATAAATCGTGAACACGGTCCAGTGCAGAACGCCCGGCGAAGATCTCGAGTTCTTCGATCGCCTCCCAACGCATAAAGGTGGACAGCAGACCACCAAGCCCAAGGATATGGTCAAGATGACCATGGGTGAGCAGCACACGGGTGAGACGCTTGAACCCAACACCAGATTGGAGGATCTGGCGCTGAGTGCCCTCGCCGCAATCGATCAAAAAACGATACTCGTCGTGTTTGACGATCTGGGAGGAGAGGCCGCGACGGGCTGATGGCGCTGAGGCTGAAGTACCAAGGAAGATGATCTCAAACAACTTGTTTTCCTCAAGATGAGTGTCAGGTAATTGTACCGCAGGTTAAACAGACCATTTGTGCTATAATTGTATTGGAGCTATGCTGGTATCTTCATTTATCGAGAATCCCACAAGGGTTACAATTAAAGTATCTGCACATGCCAATAAGCAAATCCAGCCGAACCTCACGCAGTAGGAAGTCAAAAAAAGGAAATATTCCCAGCCGCAGTAAACCTACGCGCACACAGGCACCAGCGAAACCCACACTCCGCCATCAGCCGCTACAGCCATCCCCACCGCGCATATCTCCTGAGCACAGGCTTGATCTAGTCGGCGCTGCACTGACCTTGACAGGTATGTTCGCCATGGTCAGCCTAGTCATGCCCAGCGCCTCCAGCGTGACAGGTGGACAGATACATTTTCTGAGGCTGTTATTTGGCTGGGGTGCCTACCTGTTCCCAATCATGCTGGTGGCTATTGGTGGGTGGCTGCTATTGCGTAATGTCAAAGGTGTCCCTTCGATATCAATCGGACGAATCTTTGGCATGGTTTTATCCTACTCATGGCTGCTGACCGTTATGTATATATTTGCTGGCAATGCAGCCAGGGTAGAGGAGCTTGCGGATGCCGGGCAGTGGGGTGGATATATTGGCAGCCGGCTCCACCGTGCATTGTGGACAGGACTGGGCAGCGCGGGAGCAATCATTGCCTTGCTGGCATGGCTGTTGATCGCGCTGACGATGACATTCGACCTGTCCATTTATGAGCTGTTCCTGCGCCTGAAACCCTTGATCGTCCGGCTGCGACAGAACTGGGCAAAACGACGAGCAAACCGGTTACGTGATGATGCCCAGGTTTCGTCGGACATCGAGTCTTCCCATGCAAACGGTTTCACTCCCCTGGGACCTGTACCACAATCACTTGAGCAGATCATACCTGCTGGTTACCAAAGACCACAAACTTCCACCAGTTCACCAGTCATTGTCTGGAACCTGCCGCAAATAAAAGAAATCCTGGATACCGGATCGGCTCCATCGGTCAACAGGGAGTTTATCGAACAACGTGGACGCCTGATCGAAGAAACGCTGGCTTCTTTCAGTGCTCCGGTCCAGGTGATAGAGATCAACCGCGGGCCATCCGTCACCCAATTTGGAGTAGAGCCCCTTTTTATTGAGACACGCAATGGGAGGACGAGGGTACGAGTGAGTAAGATCGTCTCGCTTGCCGATGATCTGGCACTTGCACTAGCTGCTCCCCGCATCCGCATCCAAGCCCCAGTGCCTGGCCGGCGTTTTGTGGGCATCGAGGTCCCCAACGATGAAATGACCCTGGTCGCACTGCGTGATATTGTAGAAAGTGACATCTTCCAACGCGGGAGACCACCTTTGCGTTTTGCCCTGGGTCGAGATGTCTCCGGGCACCCACTCGTCGCTGATCTAACCTCCATGCCACACTTGTTGATCGCAGGTGCGACCGGTTCGGGAAAATCCGTTTGCGTAAACTCCATTCTGACCAGTTTTCTGCTCCACAACACCCCTAGCGATCTGAGATTGCTGTTGGTTGACCCCAAGCGGGTGGAATTGACCAATTACAACGGCATACCACATCTACTGGCGCCGGTCGTGGTTGAAATGGAACGAGTGATCGGCGCACTCCAATGGTTGACGCGTGAGATGGATAAGCGTTATCACCAGCTTGCCCAGACTGGGGCTCGCAACATTACCGATTACAACGCGCGGATGAAGCTGCAGGGTAACAAGAAACTACCCTATCTGGTGGTCGTCATTGATGAACTGGCTGATCTGATGCTGATCGCTCCGGATGAGACCGAGCGCATGATCACACGCCTGGCGCAGCTGGCGCGGGCAACAGGCATTCATATAGTCCTGGCAACCCAGCGTCCATCCGTGGATGTGGTCACCGGCCTGATCAAAGCCAACTTTCCGGCACGCATTGCTTTTGCAGTCGCCTCAGGTGTGGACAGCCGGGTAATCCTGGACCAGCCGGGGGCAGAACGATTGCTTGGGCGCGGTGATATGCTCTACCAGGCTGCTGATGCTCCCGCACCAGTTCGCCTTCAGGGTATATTCGTTTCTGACCCCGAGATCCAGAAACTGGTTGAATTCTGGCGGCAACAAGCCAGCCAGTTGAGCGCTTATGCGATCCCCGGTGCACCAGTTGATGCTCCACCGGCCGGTGCACCGCTCAAACAAGCCCCACTCTGGGAAGAGATGGCACAGGTCAAGCTGGAAGATCCATTGCTGAGTGAGGCGATCGATCTCGTGCGGCGCGAGGGGCGCGCTTCGGTATCCATGCTGCAAAGGAAATTACGCATCGGATACACGCGGGCTGCCCGCCTCGTGGATACCATGGAAGATGAAGGGATCGTAAGCACGCCTGTTGGGAATACCCAGCATCGGTCTGTATTGGATTACGGTCCTACGGCACCACCAAAAGAAGAGTAAACCTCTTGGCGCGAGCATGGAGGGATGCTATAATCCCATCACCAGCCCCAGTAGCTCAAAAGGACAGAGCAAGGCACTCCTAAGGCCGAGGTTGTGGGTTCGATTCCCGCCTGGGGCACCAACAAGGAGCCATCCCGAACCACACCAATTAGGTGTAGAGCAATTCATTAAGATGCTGCGGTTTGAGCAACGAGGAAAATTATCAGAATTGCCTTATGACCGAAAGTAAGGTTGGTCGGGATGATTTCTATTCACACAAACTAATCTCCTGTTGTTTTAAACAACCACATATTTGTCAAAGCTGCAGCCCGTTATAGTGGCTACAGTCCACAATATCTCCGCCGGATGATGAGACACGGCAAGTTACCCGCGGTTAAAGTGGGTCAATTGTGGCTAATCGATAAGGGATGTTTTGACACTATCTTGATAATTCCAAAGTAACCAGCGATGGGCGGTTAGGTCCAAGTAGTTTTTTTCTACCCAATGTTTACATTTTTAGACAGAAAGCGTTTACATTTATAAACACTTCTTTAAAAGGAGTGAAAAATGAGCTTGCTTGTATTAGATGCCGGGTACAGCATTATCAAAAAAAATATTGCATATATCCTTTTTAAATCAACCGATCAGATTTACGAGCAACATGAGTTAATTCTCGAACACGTGCTACATCCGTTGCTGCTCTTAAGTTGCCTCCTTCCTTAAAATAAGATCCCACAATCACACCATCACAAACTCTAAATAGGTCCGGCAGTGTATCTGGTTTTACACCACTTCCAACCAGCAAAGGCAAACTGATCTTCTTCTTTACTCGCCGGATATCCTCAATGGATGCTGGTTTTCCAGTACCCATCCCGGTTACAATAAGTGCATCAGCTAAACCCCGAGTTTCAGCATCGATCGCGGACTCGGTAATATCCCTTTTCCAAATAGCATTTGTGTTCTTTCCATGAATGTCAGCCAGGATCGCTATGTTTTCTGCGTTCAAGGCCGCCCTTTCTCTTATCATCAGTGCGCAACCGGCGGGAATCATTCCGGTTTCTGAGACCGCAGGATCTACAAACACTTCTGTTCGAATAAATGCGGCATTGACAGCTCGTGCAATGGCCAATTCTGCATGGTAATCATTATAAAGAACATTGATTCCTACTGAGACTTCTGCTCTTTCGACAATCATTCCGGCGAGAGATGCCATCGCAGCTACTGTGATTGTATCAACCCGTTTGGGGTAATAAGGTAGATCCAAAAAATTTTCAACAATCACCCCATCTACACCGCCCAATTGTAGTGCCTCAAGTTCCTTGAGCGCGAACTGCTTCAGTTCGCTAAAAACAGCGTTTTTCCCTGCTGGTGTTCCGGGCAGCGGAGGTAGATGAATCATCCCGATAATTATTTTTTTCTTTGCAAATTTCTCGATGGATTCAGTCATGGTTTTGTCTACAAATCCAAATACCCAATCATTCCAATAATAAATTGACTGATGATCGAATTATTGTTGGTTTCATTGTACAGCGAAACATTTCCCCCAATAACCGGAACGCTTAAATCGTGGCAGGCATCAGATAAACCGCGGATTCCTTCTATGATTTGGAACGCTGTCTGTGGATCATCTGGATTACCGCTATTCAAGCAATCACTTAACGCAATCGGTTTTGCTCCAAGTGCTTTTAAGTCTCCATAAGCGCGTGAAATCATCTGATAAATACTCTGATATGGATCCTGGACGATATCTGAACCATTCGATAGTGTCCTCAACAGAATCGCCCTTCGGCTTTGCTGCATGATCACCGCGGAACAAGGTCCAAAATCAAGTGTTTCTTTCATTGAATTTAATTTGCTTGCTTTGAGAGTCTCACCATTCAAACTAGTGCTAATACTGACACATGCATTATTATCAACCATTGGGGTAAGCTCATCATCCTGAGAGGGAGCTGGCTTAAAAGCTGGTAAGCTTTCTATTTGATATCGGATGAAACCGTCAACCACAAAATCTATCGGTAGCTGTGCGGCTATTTGATTATTATGATAGATTACTGCATGTTTTTGAGGAATTACTTGCCCAATCACCGCATATGATAATCCCGGATAGGATGCTAATATTTCAAGAACCGCCTCCACATTTTCTTTTTTTACAGATGCCAGCATGCGCTCTTGCGTTTCAGAGAGCATAAGTTCATACGCGCTAAGCCCGTCGGAAGTCTTGGGTAAGATACCCAAGTTCATCTCAAAACCACATTCAGATTTGAACGTCATCTCAAAAGAAGAAGACGTCAGACCAGCAGCGCCCATATCTTGAAGACCTTCAAGCAACCCCTTTTCGATCAATGTGAGTGTCGCTTCCATTAGCTCTTTCCCAACTACTGGATCACCAGATGGTGGTTTGGCCTCAGTGTTGTCATCAATACTTTTTGAAGCGAAGGAAGCCCCATCCACGCCATCAGAGCCGGTAGGTCGACCAAAACACACAAACTGATTTCCAGGGGAGCCAGCATTGCTTTGCATTAATGCATTATTCTTCGCCAACCCTAAAACGATCACGTTCACCAGCGGATTAGCAATAAAGCTGGGGTGAACGAACAGTTCTTCACCCAAAGAAGCCACTCCGCATTCCGAGGCGTAATCTGTCGCTCCCTGGCGAACCTTTTTGATCATATTAGAAATTTCTGGGGCATCGGATGATCCGAACCGTAGAAGCGGTTTTACACCAATTGGCCGAGCTCCCATGACCATCACGTCTCTCAACAATCCCCCAACACCGGTTGCCGCCCCGTCATACGGTGCTAAATAACTGGGATGATTGTGCGATTCAATCTTAAAAACCACATTCCAGTCTTTGTCTATTGATACCACGCCAGCGTTTTCCCCTGGTCCTTGAACAACATATTCGGATTGAGTAGGGAGCTGCTTAAGCAGCGATTTTGTATGCTTATAGCTGCAGTGCTCTGACCACATTGCTGAAAATATACCCATCTCAACATGGTTAGGTTCTCTATTCAACTCCTTATTGATAAGTAAATATTCTTCTTCGGTTAACCCGTATTCAATCGGATTTCTCATATGCGTGACACCTCAATTTGAAAACCTGCTATTGCAAATCCAGTTGATCTTTCTTTTGATTGGTGTGGGTGATAAAATGTTCAATTTCACTGACTGAGTTGGGAACACCAGTTGTAGCTCCAACTGCTAGGGTAGTTAAAGCGCCAACGGCATTGGCGAATATTAACGTTTCTGATATTTCAATATCACGTAAAATCCCAAAAAGGAAGCCAGCATTAAAAGCATCTCCCGCGCCAGTTGAATCAACCGCCTGAATTTCAAATGCATTTTGAACTATTGGTTGTTGGTTTTCCCTAAACACAACGCTCCCCAAGGAACCATGTTTCACAACCACCCAATTTACGCCTTTTTGATGCAGATCATCGGCTCTCTTCAAATAGTTATTACCTTCTGAGAGTTTCTGAAACTCGACTTCATTAAGAAATAAAACATCGGATAATGACAGGATTTCATCAATGTTGTGTTCTTCAATAAGAATGGATCCAGGATCCATGCTCGTAGGTATTTTGAGCTTGCGCCCTCGATTTAATAAATCAACAGCCAGATTAAATTCTGGGCCGTTTAAATGCAACCACCGAACTGTTGCAATTTCTTCGTCAGAAATATCATCTGGGAACAGGTTAAGGTTTGCTCCACGAAAACAGAATAACCGCCGAATCCCACTCGGTTCAATCACACCGAACACCATTCCGGTTGGCAGATCTTTCACCAGCTTAATATGATCAGTGGAAACCCCATTCTCCTTGACCAGGGTCAGAAGCGCTTGACCATTTGCATCCTTCCCAATCGCAGAGTAAAAAGAAACTTTTAACCCCAACCGTGTGGCAATAACCGAAAAGTTTGCACCAGACCCACCTAGATAACTCTCTAACGGATCTACCACTACTTCTTCATCCGCCTCTGGAAGAAATGGGATCATCCCGAGAAAATCAATATTCAAATCACCTACAACCAGCAGGTCTGCTTTGGGAGACTTTTCCATGCTTCCGTAAAGGGCTCCATAAAGGGGGAATTTCCCCCCTTTATGGATTGTAGTGATCTTTCTTTTATTATTTATTTACAAACTCGTTTGTAAATAGTTCCTCAACTGGGCTGGTCGTATCGATCAGACCAATGCTGAGCATGAAATCTTGGACCTCTACCCATAAAGCCGGATCCTGGTAGCCATAGACGTCCGTTTTGAATACGGGCAAGGTTGCATCCCAAGAAGCCTGGGCATATTCTTTACTAAGCGCATCAGGATAGAGGGTTTCAAAGATAGCCAGGGCTTCATCTGGATTTTCAACAGAATATTGGAGCCCTTTTAAAGTAGCCCGCATGAATTTTGCGGCGGTTTCAGGGTTCTCATCCAGGAATTGATTTGAAGAGGCGAAAACATAAACGTACACATCCGGCACACCATAGTCACGACCCATGAAGATATTGGTTTCTTTACCACCTGTGATTAATACCTCGGTTTGCTCTGCGTTAGTGATCCCGCCGATCGCGTCTACCTTCCCTGCCAAGAATAGAGGAACCGTATCGGAGGTTGACGGCAAAATCTTAACATCCTCAACATTCAATCCTTCATGTGCCATCATGGCATTGAAGCATGAATGGTCCCAAGTGTTTTCATAAAGGCTTAAGGTTTTGATATCCGCTAGCGATTGAATCAGTCCATCCTTTGGATAGATGATTCCCCAGTTGTTATATCGGAATACTGCTGCAGTACTAACGATCGGGATCCCTGCGGCTCGCCCAAGAATAACATCCAGTTGGGTTGTATAGGCGAAGTCTGCCTTACCTAAGGCTACGTATTTTGGAGGATCAGCAACAGTCGCTGGTAAAATGGTCTCAACTGTTAAGCCCTCTTCCTGGTAAAAACCTTTTTCTTGAGCAACCAACCAGGGAATAAAACCTACCCACGGGGTTGGCCAGTCGGCAACGATGGTCACCTTTTTCAATTCCCCGGCAGGCTTTGCAGTAGCAGGTTGGCAACCGCTAAGCAATATGGATAGTACTATCAGTGTTGAAAAAACTAAGTACGGGGTCTTCTTCATCTTTTTACCTCACTTTTATATATTTTTTGTTTTTACTGGTGGAAACGATATTTATGCAATACTAGATTTATGTTTTCCTTTTCCTTTACCTCCTTTTTGCCATGGTATTAGAAGGTTTTCAGCGATTTGAGCAATGAAAAACATCGCGATTCCCATCAACGAGACAATAAAAATTGCCGCGAACATCTGTGGAGTTCTAATTTGAGCATTAGATTGCAAAATGAACGAGCCTAATCCTTTGTCTGAGCCGATCCATTCAGCCACCACAGCCCCGATCACTGAAAATGTAACTGCCACTTTAGATGCTGAGGTTATGAAGGGCAGTGCATTCATCTGCTGCACCTTGGTAAAGAGCTGCCATTTATTTGCCCCCATCGATTTCAGCAAGGTAATCAGATCTGGGTCGCAAGATACCAGTCCGTCAAATGTGTTGACAGTTACAGGAAAGAATACAATGAGGGCAACCACAATGATTTTCGGCCAAATATTGTAGCCAAGCCAGATCACCAATATCGGACCTAGCGCAATGATTGGGATGGTCTGTGAGATCACTACAATCGGGTTGATCGCCCTTCGTAAAGTTTTTGAGAAGAACATCAGCAACGCCAGAATATACCCAACGACAAAGCCCACAAGAAAACCTAGCAGCACTTCTTCCAATGTGATTAACAGATGATTTAAAAGCGTATCCCTTTTTATCCATGTGCTCGATAAAATTTGTGAAGGTCTTGGTAGTAAATAATCAGGCACCTTAAACCAAATCGATAAAGATTCCCATAATAGGACAATTGTTAAAAGCAACAATATTGGAGGTATGCTATCTTTGATGTTGTTCTTTTTTGATTCCATCGTGATCCATCCTTACACTTGTAAAGATTCCTGATTGATTTTGGAATCTTCTGTGTTTAATGATTTTGCACTTTCATGGCGGATGACTTTAAACAACTCACTCCGAAGTTGAATAATTTCCATCTCCCCCATCATTTCATAACTTCGCTTTTCGGGAAGTGGAACATCCACAGACCGTAAGATTTGGCTGGGTCGATGGCTCAAAACCAGGACTTTTTCAGCAAGGAAGATCGCTTCATCAACATCGTGAGTGATAAAGATGATTGTTTTTTTACTATCTCGCCATACCTCATGAAGCCATTCCTGCATAGATAGCCTTGTCTGGGCATCCAGCGCTCCGAAAGGCTCATCCAACAGCATGACCTCATTGTCTAGCATCATCGTTCGTAAAAACGCGGCTCGCTGCCGCATGCCACCAGAAAGATACTTGGGATAGTAGTATTCAAAACCGGCCAGGCCATATTTCTCAATTAATTTTTCGGCTTTTGCCAGACTGTCGGAACTATTTTTTTTCTGAATTTCTGATCCCAGGCAGATGTTCTCCAAAATTGAGCGCCAGGGAAGTAACAGATCTTTCTGGAACATATAGCCCACTAGGCCAGTTTTCCCATTGATCGACTTTCCATCCAGATAAATGTTTCCCGAAGTGGGCGGAATAAGACCAGCAATTGTATTAAAAAGAGTGCTTTTTCCACAGCCACTCGGTCCTAGGATGGAAACAAAATTGCCGTCTTCTGCATCGAAAGTAATGTCGTTCAGAACATGAATTTCCCGTTTACCTTCCATCTCATACGTAATGCTTAGATGGTCCACTTTGATTTTGGGATTGGTTGAATTTCTTTCCATAGCGACTCCAAAAAGCTGGTTGTTACTGATTAGAAATTTCTTGCCTGGACGAATTCCTTCAGCAAGTCAATCAAGGTGCGGACATCATTTAAGTTCGCGCTTTCAATAGGCGAATGATGGTATCGGATAGGCAGAGATAACGCTGCCGTACGAACTCCATTTCCTTGATAAGGTATTGGGGTAATCGCTGTAGATAATCCGGTAAGCACTTCGTGCTGTAACGGAATTTTTTTATCGTGAGCGATTTGGCGAATCTGTTGATTCAAATTCATATCAGGTACATAAACTGCCTGTTTTCCTCGAATTGCATCCATCCACTTAAGAACTGGCCCCTTCCCAAGGCACGTGTTACTTTGACTGCCCTGGGTATCCGGTGTGTCGAATGCCAATGTTCCGTCAATCCCAATCGCCAGGTCGGGTTGGACAGCATAGGCTACGGGCAGACCTCCACCTAACATGGTTTCTTCCTGAACTACAAAGGCGATATATAAATCTGAATGAAGGGTCTCACCTGCCAGTTCTTCACCCAAGGTCAGAAGCGCAAAACAACCCAATCTGTCATCCAGTGCTTTACTGCTGATTGTGCTCTCGTGTAATTGTTGGAAATCTGGTGGCCAGGTCAGTACATCACCCACCTGAACCCCCATTTCAACCGCATCGTGATACGACGAGGCGCCAATATCAACATAGCAGTCGCTCATTTTGACTGGTTCCTGATTGTCCAAATGCCCAGGTAAAACGCCTACTATAGCAGGCAGTTTCTTTCCGCCTGTCCAAAGGTCCATCCGATTTCCAAACAGCGACCTGATGCTGATCCCACCAATCCGCTCGACCATAAGAAATCCCTGGGATGAGATACTCTGCACAATCAAGCCAACCTCATCCATATGTGCGATCAGTAGTAACTTTGGACCGCTGCCGGGAAGATGGGCGATCAGGTTGCCAAGTGGATCAGTCGATATTTTAAAAGCAGAGTGGAAATTCCGGCGAATCACCTCTGCCAGCTTCTGTTCGCGCCCAGATACACCTGCTATGCCAGTCAATTCTTCCAATAGAGTTAGATTTAAGCCGTGATTATCCATGATAACTTTCCGCTCTTAGCATAAGCATATGATCTACTTTCTGTTGAAGGGTCTCGTTAGAGCCAATATCCTTGCGATGCCGAAGAACATGGGGTTCAATATCCACCAGCAAGCTCTCAAGTTTTTCAGACAATATCCCCGGGCTTTCACCAAGACCAACAATCGCCAAAGTACGTGAACCCAGGGTTTTCCAGTGAGAATTGTCTTTCACGACTGAGGCGTAACGAACCGAAAACCCTGCTTGTTCAAACCGGTTCTCATCCAGAGAAAACAAAAGGTCGCTCTGTATTTCGTCAGGATAGCCGGCTGGAACCAAATACTTACATAACGATGATTGATTTGCAAAGATAACTGTTTCAGGTTTTAGATTACCGTTTGCTATTTGCCGGAAAACTTCAACTGCATCACACTTGAGCAAAGCCATCTCATTGATGGCTTCGGGATCTCCAAGACGAACATTAAATTCAATAAGGGAGACTCCCTGATGGGTTGCCATGAATTGGCCGTACAGGAAACCCCGGTAAGGAACTCCAGTAACACTCTCTAAGGCTGCTATAACTTTCGCCATTTGACGATCTGCTTGTTCAATGTCTGTGTTGTTAAGGAATGGCATGGAGCCATCTGCCATCGTATAAGATCCCATCCCCCCTGTCATTCCACCTCTATCCCCTTCGAAAGCATATTTAAAATCCTGGGCGACAGGAATTGGAACTATTACCCCATCCGATATAAAAGCCATCCGGGAAAACTCTTCTCCAACCAATCGCTCTTCGAGAAGGACGCTTCCATTTTCTTGGATTAATTGACCAACGATGTCAATTGTTTCTTCAAGGGACTGCAGATGCACCCCCATCACCTGAACACCCTTGCCGCCTGTCAGACCAGTTGGCTTGATAACAGCCTGCCCGACCTCATTTATGAAGTTTTGTGCTTCTTTTATGTCCTTGACCACACACCAACGAGGATTTCCCTGACCAATATATTCTTCCATCAGATCGCGCATAAACGCCTTGTTGCCTTCCAGGCGTGCCTGATCTTGATTTGGGCCAACAACTGGGATATTTACTGCTCGTAATGCATCAGCGACTCCATGGATTAGAGGTAATTCTGGCCCTACCACTATATAATCTACTGACTTTTCTTGGAAGAAAGACACAATAGGTTCGATCTCCGATAATAGACCAACCCGGTATGATTGAGAAATTTGCTCAATACCAATATTTATACTGCTACCATAAACAAATAAACGATCACGCTCTGGGCACTTTGTCAGGGCTTCCGCAATTGCATGCTCGCGACCACCACTGCCTACTAATCCGATATCCATAAAATATCCAATAACTACCTGCGTTTTGAAATAACAGATAATTCGTACAAATCACTTCTGTAGATCAGCCTATTTGCTTCAACCGGGGTGTTATCATCAAGATAGGTAATACCTTCTGTAACGATCAAAGGGATACCTGTATCAACCTCTAAAAGCTCGGCTTCTAATTCTGAGCAAATGATTGGCAGGATGATTTGTTTTTGCCAACCAATTTGAATGTGGTATTCCCTCTCAAGTACGCTAAAAAGAGATTCTTTTGAAAAGTCAAAGCGGGAAAGGTCTGAGAATAATGAGACTGGAAGATATGAGATCTCATGCATCATGGGCTGATTATCAGAAAATCTCAAGCGATCCAATTTATAGACCAGACTATCGTCATCGATTTCCAATTTCTGGGAAATCGCAATGGTTGGTTTTTCGGTGGTAAAATATAATATTTTTGAACTGGGAGTCTTCCCTTTTATCTGTGTCGCTTCACTAAAACTGATCAGGTTTTGCAAGCCAAAGTTCACTCGATACTCGTTTACAAAAGTTCCTTTACCCTGGCTCCGACTCACAAGCCCCCTTCTTACCAGTTCATCAATGGCGCTTTGGGCAGTATTGCGACTCACGTGGAACTTTTCCATGATCTCTCGTTCTGACCAGATTCGATCACGTTCAGAAAATTCCCCTTTGTCAATCGCTTCACGGATGATGTCACTGATCTGGAGATACATGGGCTTATAGCTTGAGCGAACAATCTTTTGCATGCTTCCTCCGTCAACTGGTATACAGGTTGACCCATCCACTTATATATTACAACTATATTTCCCGTTTGTCAACCTTGAGCTAATAATTCGATGATCAATCCTATAAAACGAATTGTAAAAAAAATACAACAACGAAGGTAATTGTGCTGCAGATATAACTCTTATTAAAAGATAAATCGCCTTTATGTCGATTTATCTTAAGTGCGCCTCATGTTAAGAGGATCCCCTTCTTTAAAAATATTATCCGACATCTCGTTTACGCTTTATAATTACAGAACGGTACGGCTGGCTGACGCACCCGTTGGGTCGCTAGTGTATAAGATTATTATTTGCATCACCTGTATGGAACCAGCCTCCAGAGAAGCAGCAGAAACCGCAATATTGGAACGTTTCCTTATTGAATATCACAAGCGATTTGATATTGAGCTATCTAACATCATTCATAGTGATAAACCCGACTTCGAGGTAACTAACCCAATAATAAACGAGCACATCGGAAGTGAAGTGACTGGCACTTATCAGAACGAAAAATGTACAATAAAGTAGGATGTAGTCTACAAGCCCCTTCTTTGAAAGTAAATCTGTCTACAGGGTCCACATTACAAATATCTCAATTACCCGCATCACCCGAATCAGGAAAGGCATCTCATCTAATACCAATCTTTAGTCTATAAGAAGTAAAAGCCACAAGTCTCAATCCTGGGATCTGGGGGTTATGAGTCCCACTCCTAAAAACGGGTTTTTAAATGGAAAAAGCACCTCTCAAGGTGGTTTTTAGCAGCGGGGCCAAGACTCGAACCTGACCTGCCCCCCGAAAACTGATCCAAGGAATAATTTAGGATTATACACAAGACAGGTCTGTTTTGATCTTAATATCGTTCAGGTTTTTTAGAAAGAATATCCTCTATGGTAATTGGAGATCATACTTTAGGTTTCGATTCGAATCCCCTTAGGAGCATTATTAAATTCTAATAAAAAACTAATTGATTTTAACTTGCAAAAATAAAGGGAGTAGTGTATTATGTGTCCGGCAAACGCTTGGGTGCCCCCCTCACCCAGGCGTTTGCTATTTTATGATGGTGGGATAAGTGGAAATCTAATCTACTCGACAGACCCAGGTTCGACAGGCAGGCTTATCACAACTGTCATGCCCTGCCCTGGTTGACTCTCAGCCCAGATGCGACCATTGTGCCGCTCAACCAATGATTTCGCGATCGCCAATCCCAATCCGGACCCACTCTCGTCCCGTTGACGGGAAGGATCGGCACGATAGAAACGGTCGAATACGCGACCAAGTTCTTGATCGGACAAACCCGGACCATTATCCTTTATGCGCATTTCGAGTTTTTCACCAACCTGTTTAGCAGATAATAAAACACGTCCACCTTCGGGTGTATACCTCATGGCGTTATCCATGATATTGTTCAATACCTGCATCATCCGCTGAGGATCCACATTGATAAGGGGTATATGAGATACCACCTCAATTTGAATTGTTATATTCTTTTGGATGGCATTCTGTGTGTGGATCGCTCTGATATCTTCAAGAAGTTTCCTTGGATCAAACATCTGTCGTTCCAGAGACAGTTCCCCCGCGTCTGCCCGGGATAACAAACGTAAATCTTCCACCAGGTGTTCGAGGCGTCCTGCTTCCTCCCGGATAATTTCAAGTGTTTCCACAGAAGGTGAAAGAACGCCGTCATGAATTGCTTCAGCATGCCCGAGGATAAGGCTGATCGGGGTGCGCAGTTCATGCGCGATATCGACAGTCATCTGCCGGCGCAGGTTGAGCGATCTTGCCAGTTCTGCACTCATCCGGTTGAATGATGCTGCCAGTTGTCCCAGTTCATCGCTGGATCGCACAGGTACTTCATGCACCAGGTTTCCCTCAGACACTACGCGTGTAGCCGCAGTCAACTCGCGGATCGGCCGGGTGAGCGTGCGAGATAATAAGATGCCTAATAGTAGGGCAAATATTGCGGCAATAAGAGCGCTGATGAAAAGCACGCTGTTCATCCGCTCAAGAAACATGGATTCTGGTGGATTTATCCTATAGACCCTCCTGTTAACCAAGAGAGTCCCAACAATTTTTTTATCCACTAAAATCGATATTCCACGCTCAAGTTCCGATGCCGGAATATGGGCGCCAATGGAATATCCCTCTCCAGGAAGGACCACCTGACCAACATCGTTAACCAATGTAAAAGGTCGCATCTGATTGCTATTATTTTCGATCCGAATTCTGCCTGGATCTTCCGGGAACAAAGGAGCAGCATCCACTCCCTTCCATGTACGATGTTCCCGATAATAGTCTGAGAATGCCGTGACTATGCTGGGCCGGTTTTGATCCACCAGGAAAGTTTTAAATTCCTCATTTGCTTTCCAGCGGGTAAAGAGAACGATCAATAAAATACTTACCAGGCTGACAGCTAAAAACGCAAGCACCATCTTAAGAGTTATGGATCGCATGATATTTATTTCCTGGTGAATCGGTATCCAATACCGTATACTGTCTCGATGTAATAAGGAGCATGAGGATCGGGTTCGATCTTTGCCCGCAGATTCTTTACATGTATATCGATGGTGCGTGCATAACCTTCATAGCGGATGCCCTGAATAATATCAAGCAGGTCGAGGCGTGAGAAGACCTTCCCCGGCGCCGACATGAGGGCGGCGAGCAGGTCAAACTCCGATGGGGTTAAGTCGATCTGTCTATCACCAATACTCACGTTATGGCTCTCCCTGTCGAGTGTGATTCCAGCTACATGCAGGGATCTGGCGGATGGCACGGTCTTTCCTGCACGACGTAAAACTGCCCGGACGCGCGCCACCAGTTCGCGAGGTCTGAAGGGTTTGGTAATGTAATCATCAGCTCCCAGTTCCAGACCGATTATTTTTTCCTCATCATCCACTTTTGCAGTTAAAAGGATGATTGGCGTCTGGTACTCACCACGGTGTATCCGCATGAACTCATAACCGTCCATTTCGGGCATCATGATGTCGAGAATGATCAGGTCTGGTTTACTTTGCCTGGCTACAGAGAGGGCGTCCCTGCCATTATAGGCCTTCGTGACAAGGTAACCCTCCTGCGACAGGTAATTTTCGATCAATGAAACGAGGCGAGTCTCATCGTCTACCACCATGATCGTTTTGGTCATGGACATTTCCCTGAAAATTCCCTGCTTGAATGGATAGTCATTTAGGTATCAAAATCCTGCGGAGACATCTCAAACATACAAATGGAGAAGGTTAAATAATATTCTAGCCGCGCGAAATGGGAGTTATGAATCCGTTCATGGAAATAGCTCACCACATGACGAGAACAAATCAGGGTTGAGTTTTTGTCTCCAACAATTGTATCAGGGCTTTGAGCAGGGCTGAGGGGACTCGGTTGAAGCCTCCACCCTGACCGCGAGCCGCCTGTGTGGTAGCAATCTGTTCGGGATTGAGGGTCTGACCAGCTACACCCTGACCACCTTCACCCGGCCCACCAGGAGGAAAACCTCCCTCTGGGAATCTTCCTGGTTGAAAAGCAGAGCCGCTGCTGTTTTCTCCACCCATGTTCTGACGCCCTCCTATTGTAAGACCCTGTTCCTGCATGAGAGTGAACACATCGTTTTGAGTGAGCTGCATATCTTCTATTGCCTGGACCTGTTCAGGGGTCATGGTGTCCTGGATCTGCTCGACCAGTGCGGCAATCTCTTCCTGGGCGGCTGTATCGCTGCTGGCAAGTTCGCTGTAGACTTGCCAGAGGGGGAGAAGTTCGCCAGCTTCTTTTGGGGTGACAGCCAGGATGGTGTCTTCGAGTCTAAAGGTACCGATGATGAGTTTTGTTTCGGTGGATAACGCAGCAGTGGATGGAGCACCCTGAGTAACAGAAACGGTCTGGGTGCCGCTTGATGCAGCGTTTCCACAGGCAGTCATTGTCAACATCAGAATAGTCAAAGTCGTAAGAATTGTGATTGCTGCTTTTTTCATCTTATCTCCTTATCTATATACAGCGTGGATTTATCAACATCTTTTTGGGTAAGCAACAGGATTTTTTGCACATCCAACGGGTTAAATCATACAAGAGCAGATTATCTACTCGTAGCGCAGGGCTTCGATGGGATCAAGTTGGGCGGCTTGCTTGGCGGGGTAATATCCAAAGAATGCACCTACAGCAGCTGCAGAGGTGAAAGCGAGCAGGATGGAACTTGCCATAACTACCGTACGCATCCCGCTCAGGATCGCGAAGATGTAGGATCCAGCCACGCCCATAACTGTACCTATCAAACCGCCGACAATGCTTAACAAGAGCGCTTCGGTGAGGAATTGCATGCGGATGTCATCAGGTGTGGCACCGACCGATTGACGGATGCCTATTTCGCGCGTTCGCTCCGTAACACTAACCAGCATGATATTCATGATACCGATGCCACCTACGATGAGAGAGACCCCTGCCACCCAGCCCAACAGTGAGCGGAATGCAGCAGTTGTTGATTCCTGCGTTATGATGATGTCTTGTTGAGTGGTTACAGTGAAGTCGGCAGTTTCGAGGGTTACATTATGTCGTTTAACAAGCAGGAGTTCCATCTGGGTGATGACATCGTCGAGGTTAGCTTTGGGATCCATTTCCACGTAAATCATCCTGACTCTATCTCCCATAAAGCGGGCAAACATGGATGGTGTGAATTTCTGGAAAACCACGCTGATGGGGAGGTAGACACGTGCGTCATAATCGGTATTCCCGACCAAACCCTTCTCAGCTAACTTGCCGATGACAGCCACATGGGTCGTGCCAATGGTGATATATTGACCTACAGGGTCGGTATCACCAAACAGTTCCTCTGCCAGGCTGAAGCCGAGCACGGCCACTTTTTGTTTGCGGTCAATATCAGCATCGGTGAAGTAACGCCCGTCCGCAATCTCCATATCACGCACGGCGGGAAAGCCTGTAGTAGTGCCAAGAATTTCCACATCTTCCAGCGTGACATCGCCTGCCTTGACCGTCTCGGTGGAATACTGTTCAACAACCACCGCGGTAACGCCGTCGATACCATTCTGAATGGCAGCCGCATCATCGAATACCAAACCTCCTGTTTGAGGCTGACCAGGTCCACCTCTAGAGAAGGCTCCCTGAACAAAGACCAGATTCGAGCCAAGACTAGTTATCTGCTCCTGAATGGTTGCTTCTGTGCCGGCACTGATGCCAACCATGATGATAACTGCCGCGACGCCGATGATGACACCCAGCATAGTCAGGAACGAACGGACCTTGTTTTTAAGGATCGCATCCCAGGAGATACGCATGGCTTCAGACAGTTTCATGGAGCACCTTCTTTCCATCCCATTCTCTGTGGTTTTTCCCATTGAAGACGATGTCATCAACCTGCCCGTCTATGAGATGTATCGTCCGCTGAGTGTGGGCGGCAATCTTCGAGTTGTGAGTCACCATGACAATCGTGGTCCCCTGTGAATGTAATTTGTGAAGCACGTTCATGATCTCCTCGCCTGAACGGGAATCGAGATTGCCAGTTGGTTCATCTGCGATCACGAGCACCGGGTCGTTGATCAAGGCACGGGCAATGGCTACTCGCGCCTGTTGACCTCCTGAGAGCTCCTGAGGCTGGTGAAGAATACGATCAGCCAAGCCGACCAATTCCAGCATCTCACGCGCTTTTTCATCACCATCCTGTTGTGTCTTGGGGTTGGCATAGTTGTATAACAATGGAAGAGTAACATTCCTCAGCGCTGTGGTGCGTGGCAGCAAGTTATAGGCTTGGAAGATAAAACCGATCTTCTTGTTGCGGATGGCAGCCAGTTGTGCTTTGTCGAGATTGCTGACGTCTTCTCCATCCAGGATATATTGCCCCGTTGTTAACCTCGACAAACACCCCAGGATGTGCATGAGCGTACTTTTCCCAGACCCCGAGGGGCCCATGATGGCCACGAATTCACCAGCGCGAATTTTTATCGTGACGCCATTCAGCGCCACCACGCAGACGTCACCCATGCCGTAGATCTTGGTGACGTCATTGGTTTCAATAATCGTACGATTTGCCGTCATTTTATCTCCGTAATACCCGTGGTTACGACCTCGCCTACTTTGAGGCCAGACTTGATCTCGGCATAAAGCAGATCCTTGATGCCGACCTCGACCAGGCGCAGCCTGGGTTTACCATTTTCTACGACGAAGACTGCATACTCACCAGGGGAGGTTTCATGCAGGGCTTCGATTGGGACAAGGACTGCTTTCAATGCCTCACCACCGATCACATCCACACCGGCGTTGGTTCCAAGTGGTAGATCAAGGGAACCATCTACACTATCGAGCTTGACCAGTGCGCGCACGACTGCGGAGTCGTATTCTGTATACAGACCGGGGTCAACCTGGGAGACCCTGCCTGTGAAGGTTTTATCGGGCAATATGTCGAAAATGACATCCACGTCATAACCCGCCTTGATGTTTGCCCAGTCCGTTTCATCAAGGAAAACCTCCAGGTAAGCTTGACTGAGATCTGCGACAGTGATGACGGTAGTAGAACTACTTACCGTATCACCTACGCGGGTATCAACCGCCATGACAGTTCCTGATATGGGAGCATAAATGCGAGTTCCATCCAGTTCGTTTTGTGCAGATTCAAGATCGAGCTTTGCCTGCTCAAGATCTGAAAGACCTGAGCCGGTCGCGTCCTCGGGCACTTCACCACCGGTCAGAGCAGTATAGAGGTATTCTGTTTCAATAAGGCTGGCTTTGGCCATGTTCACCGCGGCACGTGCATCGAGGATTTCTGCCTCTGATGGAGCTGAGACGTATTTGACCCATGTGCGGGTGGCACGATTGTATTCCTTAACAGTAAACGTGTTAGGAACATAATAATTTTTATAGCTGTATTGGGCGCTTACCAGATTTGCTTTAGCATATTCAAGATATGCTTTCGCTTTTTCAAGGTTCTTTTGAACTTCAATATCTGATGGGGATGCTTCTGCTTTCGCTTGGGCAGCCTGCAGAGCCTGTTCGGCTTCGGATACCTGTTCCTCCCAGTGTAACAAGGTGGGACTGATAATATATTCCAGGTGATTCATGGCGTCACCTAAGTCAATACTAGCCTGCGCCATCTCCTGTTGAGCGGTGGCAACAGCAGTGGCTGATGTAAGTTCCAGCAGACTGCGTTTTGCCAGTGTGTAGTTTATTTGAGCACTGGTATCATCGACCTGAGCCAACAGATCGCCGGTATTGACTTCGTCACCTACCTTTATAAAAACACCCATTACCTGTCCACCGGTTTTAAATGCCAGGTCGACCTCATCTGCCGCAATCAAAGTACCTGTTCCGCTGGCGTAGATGACCAAATCGCCCTGGTGGACTATCGCGGTTTGCATGGCAGGCTCATCTACTTTCTGGTCAGGCAGGTAGGCATATTTATAATAAATCATGCTTCCTGACCCAATCACCACCAGTGCGACTAATAAAGCGATCCAGAACGTTCTCTTAGAAAATCCAGGAGAAAGTTTCATCTTATTGAACCTAGAAATCAAAGCGGATAATTTGAAATTGACAGGCATGTTAGATCCCTTTCCGTTGATGTGTTGTTCGAGACTGATATCGCGCATCAGTGTATCCGGATGAAGAACATAAATAATTAAGAAATTGTATAGATAATGTATGGATTTTTTATTAACGCTGAAAGCCCCACAAGCTCCGGTTTAAAAAACCATCTCAACTACTCAGGTCATTGATAGAAAGTAAGTCCCCGGCTTCAACAACAACCTGAGACTCACTGTATGGCGAAGTATGTAGGAGTAAACCCGAGTTCTTATACGATTAATAGATTCTGAACATAACCGCTTAACCCGCCCGAGATGGATCTATAGACCTCATGAAATTTGCCATATCGTTACCCCATTTATCCGCCAATTAATTTACGAATATGTTCGGTATGGTCCCGCTCATGCCCGAGCGCCCTGCGTAATACCTTACGCGGACTCCAGAACTCCCCATCCACCCCGATGGTCTTTTGCAGCCCTTCCAACTTTAGCAGCACATCCAGGAAATGCTTACGGATAGCTTCCAGGCGCATGAAAGGCTTATCACGCATATCATTTTTACTTTCGTTGAATGGGTAATCTATCCGATCCAGGTACCACCGTTCAGCATTGCTAACATGTTTGAGGATCCCATTAATGGTCCAGCGTTCACCTGGATAAGCCTGGTCAAGCTTCGTGGGGCTCAGACCCTGCACCACTCCCAAGAGGTCTGTTCGTGACCATGCAAGCAGTTTATCCCCACGTTCGATATCGATGCCCGTGAGAGGTTTCCAGTCAGATTGAAACCAGGCATCGACAAGGTAATAATCAGATCCCGGCAGACGGTCGAAGTGCTCATCGATGTAGTAGTCGGTCCAGGTATCAGTGACGTGCAGTTCGACCTGGCCGCCAATCACCCAGGAAGGTTCATGCAGACCGATCCAGCCCGAATAGTCACTGATCGCGCCTGGAAGAGCTGTGAGTGCAGTTTCAGCATTTGATCCGTATGAATAACATCCGGGATGTTCCAATGCCCAGGCTATGGAACGATAACCTTCGTTGTTATTTTCGATGCCGATGTGGAAAATCATTTGTATGGATGGCGTCGGATGTGAGTGGAATCCATTTTCCTTTTTAGAATCATCCATGCCGCTGCATGAACTTCTCCAGACGGCGCAATGCCTCTTCGATCTTTTCATAGGCTGTGGCATAGGAGCACCTGACGAAGCCCTCCCCACCCGCACCGAAGGCGTTACCGGGCACAACCGCGACGTGCTCTTCATCGAGCAGTCTTTGGGCGAAGGTCTCATCGTCCATGCCGGAGGCAGTGATCTGCGGGAAGGCGTAGAATGCACCTCTGGGTTCAAAACAGGTCAAGCCGAGCTTGTTCAGCCCGTTGACGATCAGCTTTCGGCGGCGGTCATACTCGGTGACCATCTTTTGGACGTACTGCTCGCCACTGACCAGCGCCTCCCTAGCTGCATCCTGGGACATGGTCGGAGCGGACATAATTGTGTACTGGTGAATCCTGACCAGACCTTTAATAAGGTCCGCCGGACCGGCCGCATAGCCAATACGCCAACCGGTCATGGCATAATCTTTGGAAAAACCACCGAGCAGGATCGTGCGTTTTTTAGCGCTATCAGTAAGCGAGGGAAAGCAGACATGTTCGAAGTCATAGACCAAACGGTCATAAATTTCGTCAGAGATCAGCAATAAATCGTTCTGCTCAGCGATCTTAGCCACCTGCAAGAGGACTTCGCGCGAGGCGACAGCACCGGTCGGGTTATTGGGGTAACCTACGAAGATGGCTTTTGTACGCGGGGTGATGGCATCCCGTACGCGGCCGGGATCAAGTTGAAAGTTATCTTCCAGGCGGCTGGGAATTTCAACTGGTACACCTCCAGCCAGAATGACCTCTGCCTGGTACGCAACGAAGCACGGAGTTGGGATGATGACCTCATCACCGGGGTCGAGAATGGCGGTCATAGCCAGGTAGAGCGCCTCCGAAACTCCAACCGTGGCAATGATCTCGTTGACGGGATCGTAATGCACACCATATAAACGATTAAGGTTATCTGCGATAGCCTGGCGCAGTTCCAGTTTGCCAGAGTTCGAGGTGTAATGGGTCTCCCCGGCCCGCAAAGAACGAACGCCGGCGTTTAGGATCGATTTGGGTGTGATGAAATCCGGCTCGCCAATGCCCAGTGAGATCACGTCCTTCATGGTGGCGGCGATATCGAAAAATCTCCGGATGCCCGATGGTTTCAGCCCCGCCACACGCCGTGCAAGGTAACGTCCGGATGAGAGATCCTGCATAAGTCCTCCTAGGATGGATCGATGTGCCACATGTCTGCGGCTGTGTCATAGAGAATAATGAATGTCTGCCCATTATCCGTTTGCACGCGAAAACCCTTTCCCTGGGGTGTGCGCCATTGGGATAGAATGGCTTGTATCTGCAAATGTTGTCCCTGCCAGGTCAGGGCAACCGGTTTCTCGGCGTATTCAAATTCGGAGTGGCATTCAACAATGTCGCTCATGGAATGCGTCAGAGCCTGACAGAAGAATTATCGCCGATGTTCAACGTAACAGGTTGGTCATTCATACCACGACCCTGGATGATCGCCTTGTTTCCGATCAAACTATGGCTCAGGAATACATCGCTCGCCTGGACACCGGTTTCAAGGATGCTGTCATCTATTTTGCAGTTCATGATCCTGCAGCCAGACCCGATCGAAACGTTTGGTCCAATAACAGAATTGCTGATGTCGCTGCCAGGGTGAATAAAGACAGGCGGGACAACTATCAAGCCTAGAATGTTGGCCGTTTGGACATCCAAACGCTGCAGCAGGTAGGCGTTGGTTTCCAAAGTGGCATCTATTGTGCCGGTGTCCAGCCAGATGTCCACTTTCTCCGTCCGGATGGACGCACCACGCTCCAATAGGATATTGATCGCATCGACCAGGAAATACTCCCCCTTCAATTGGACGTCTCGCTGCATCTGCTCTTCGATGGCAGAAACCAGGCCTGCCCCTTTGTTAAAGTAATAGCAGCCAACCAGGGCAAGGTTGTTGTCGACAGTCAACGGTTTTTCAACCAAGCGGGTAACCCGCCCGGAATCATCCACTTCCGCCACCCCAAAACGGCGCGGATCGGAGACGGGTTTTACCCAGGCTACGCCATCAGACTTCTCATTGGATAAAAAAGCGAAATCAGTCTCGATCAATGTGTCTGAGTAAACCACGAGCACAGGTCCGTTCAAGAATTCACGCGCCAGCCAAAGAGCGTGGGATTGACCTTTCATTTCTGTTTGAAGGACGAAATGGGCTGCAAGCCGGGGGTAGTGCTCAGCAATGTAGGATGGGATCTGCCTTTCACCCAGGTAGGGTCCAACGATGAAGACATATTCAGCGTTCTGGGAAACAGGTATTGTATTAAACATGTCCAGCAGATGGTCCAGTGAGGTCCTGCCGGCAACGCTGATCAATGGTTTGGGTTTACACCAGGTGTGGGGGCGCATGCGCGTGCCCAAGCCTGCCATTGGGATGACGATCTTCAGGGTATCTGACAAACTATTCTCCTGTGATGAAAATCACATATCCATTTTACAACCAAAGTGGAAAATATCTAACGATAAAGGAAGAATCCCATTAAAGCAGCAATGATCACCAAGAAAACCGGATTGATCTCCGTGAAGGTCAACAGTAAAAATGAGACTCCAGCAATGAGTATGCCATCCCAGTTGTGAGCCAGGGCAGTTCCCCAGGCGGATTTTTTGACACCAAATACCGCGTAAGCCATATTATAAGCAGTCCAGATCAGGAGTCCGATCACGACCGGACGGACCGCTTTGAGCATGGCTGCAACCGTCGGGCTGTCTTTGATGCGAAAGAAATAAACGATCATGACCAGCATCAGAATTGTGGTCGGCAGGACGGTACCCGTCACCGCCAAGATAGCCCCGGGGTATCCAGCCAGTTTATAGCCGACGTAGGCTGATACCTGCGGTGCGATCGGACCGGGGAGTGCATTGCCGACAGCCAGCGCGTCAGCAAACTCTTCAGGAGTGACCCAGCCGATGCTGACCACCTCTCTTTGCATCAAGCCCATGGAGGCTGGTCCGCCACCCCAGGAGAACAGGGCGACGCGGCTAAACACGATGAAAAGATCCCATAAAAGATTAGCATCCATCATGATTTCCTAAGAAGATGTACGAGAAATAACCTTCAAGTCATATCCCATTCGAAAGTCTAATATTTCTCGAGTTCTTCAATTTTCTTTTCCATTAAATCGACAGCCCTCATAAGTGTCTCTGAATCAAAGGCAAATTTTGCGCCTGCGGCAGCGAACAATTCGGGCAGGGTGACCGTGCCACCAAGGGCGAGGGCTTTGCGGTAGGATCCAATTGCCCCAGTCTGGTCTTTCAGGGCATTAGCCCAGATCTGCACCGAACCGAGCTGCGCCAGACCGTATTCAACATAATAGAACGGGGATTGATGGATGTGATCCTTGCGCTGCCAGCCGGTTTTCCTGGCATCATCCAGACCGTTCCAGTCCACTCCCATCATGAAGCGGTCCCACAGTTCGCCCCATTTTGCATCACATTTATCCGGTATGGCACCATCTTGGGGATTCTCGTACACCCAGTGCTGGAAGGTATCGACCACCGCCATGAACGGCCAAAACAGGATGATACCTTCGAGGTGTTCGATGCGAGCGCGGGCAGCCTCGGCCGGCGTGTACATGCCTACTAGTGACAGGTAAGGTGAAGCCAGCAATTCCATACCCATCGAGGCGACTTCGGCAAATTCCATCGGCACTGACAGCTGCTGGAAATAACGCAGGTTCGCTGTCTCAAAAACATGGAACGAATGACCGCCTTCGTGCAGCAGGGTCTGGACATCACAGTGCAAGCCGACGGCGTTCATAAATATGAAAGGGCGGCGGACGACATCGAAGGAGGTGCAATAACCGCCAGGAGCCTTGTTCTTGCGATTTTCCAGATCGAGCAAGCCCTCTTCGATCATCGTCTCAAAGTATTTGCCCAACTGCGGATCGACAAGCTGGAAGATGGAGGCGATCTTGCTCTTAAATTCGTCGATAGATATAAATGGTTTCAATGGGTCAACGTTGGGCGGATTCACAGGCCGGTCGTACCAGCCATCGATCAGGTCCCACGGGCGAAGTCTATCCACCCCCAGTTTTGTACATCGGCGGGCATAGATGCGTTTGGCAACCGGTACTACAGTGGTTTCAATCGCTTTGTGGAAGGAGACACAATTTTCGGGAGTGTAATCGAAACGGAGCATACGCTGCCATTGATAGGCTCGAAAGTCTTGTTTTTCGGCGTTGGTGGCTATTTTTCTTCTAAGCTCCATGTATTTCTGCCAGAGGTCATTGATCACCTGCCGGTCGGCCAACTGGCGTGTGGTGATGGCCTGCCAGGCCTTTTCGCGTTGGTCACGATCGGGGTTCTGAAAAACGGTGAGCATTTGTCTCAGTGTACGCTCTTCACCCTGCCAGGTGATGGTCTGGGCTCCTTTGATCTTATCGAATTCAGTGTTTTGTTTTTGTTCTTTTGCCAGCAGCGGCAGGTTGGATTTGCGAAACAGGGCTGCCTCAGCATGCATATTGCGCAGGGGGATTCTAAATCCCTCCGGTTCGAGGCGGCTTGCCAGTAGTTTTTCCTTCAATTCCTGTTCGGCAGCTTGAACAGAGGGATAGATCTTGTCGAGGTAGGTATTGAACCGTTCATCGGCTTCTTTATCCGCTGTGTTAACGGTCGTTGCCACAGCCAGACGGTTGTATAGTTCAGAGACATGTTCCGAAAGGCTCGACCAGTCCAACAGCCACTGTTTGATATTCGCAGCGTCCAGCTCACGGGCAGAAAGTTCCTTATAAAATGGTTCGATCTGAGGCCAGGTCCATTTCATCAGGTCTTGCGTCTTTTCCGGGAGGTTTTCCAACATAAAATCACCTTTCTAATCGAGGATGGTTAAATTCGCGAAAGAAGCTATCAAGCGTTTTGTGCCTACGCTTTCGAATACCACTTCAACAGTTTCGTCGCCATCATCAGGGCGGCTGCTAAGGACCATGCCTTCACCCCAGAGAGGGTGTTTGATGCGCATTCCAGCGCGGAAGCGGACTTCGATAATCGGGACCGTGCTTTTAGGAGCGGGAACAGTCCACCTGCTTTCCGATTTGGTTAGGTGTTCGAAACTGTGCCCTGTGCGACTTTTGCCATTTAATAATTCAGATGGAATATCGTCCAGGAAACGCGAGGGCAGGGTATATTCGCCAAAACCACGCCCGCCTCGCCGAGCAGCACGGACGAGATAGAGAAGGTCCTTGGCACGCGTGATACCCACGTAGAACAAGCGGCGTTCTTCTTCCATCTCATCAGGATCATCGAATGAACGGTTGTGAGGTATAAGACCATCATCCAGACCTATGATGAAGACGGTTCCAAATTCCAAGCCCTTGGCGGCATGCAGCGTGAGTAGCGTGGGTGCGCTGAGCGATTCAGGGATCGTGTCCTGGTCTGAGACAAGGGCGACATTCTCGAGGAACTCGGTCAATGAGCGCTGGTCATATTCCTGGGCAAGGCGGCGCAGTTCCGATACGTTTTCCCATCGATCCCTGCCTTCTTCGGTGCCATCAACAAGATGTTCTTCGTATTTAATGTCACTTATCATACGATCGAACAATTCGCTGAGCATCAGAGTGGGCTGCAGAATACACCAGGATGCGAGCAACCCAGCGAAGACCGACAGCTGGATGAGGCTGCGACCTGTGAACGATCCCCGGAATGGGGAAGCCTCACCATGCGCAAGGTCGAGCAGGACGGCACCAGGGGAGGTCTTCGCCTGTTTGGCGGCAGCCTGCAAGGCGAGGAGGCTTTTTTCACCTATTCCACGCGGCGGCACATTGATAACACGATTCAGGCTGACATCATCGGCAGGATTGTGAATCAAGCGAAGGTAAGCAATCACATCTTTAACCTCACGCCGGCCGTAGAAACGCTGGGCACCTACCAGGCGATACGGCAGACGCGCCCGCAGGAATTCCTCTTCGAGCAAACGAGACTGGGCATTCGTGCGGTACATCACTGCACACTCACCCGCCTCACACCGGCGGTTGAAGATCAACTGAGCAATCGTGTCCACAACGAATGAGGCTTCACCATAATCATCTGCAGCCTCATAGAAGAAGACTTTCTCCCCCTGACCACGATCTGTAAAAAGCTGTTTGCGCTGGCGGTGTGAACCCTGGTCGATCACCGCCATGGCTGCATCCAGAATGAGCTGCCTGGAGCGGTAGTTCTGCTCCAGCAGAATGACCTGTGTTTCGGGATAGTCCTGTTCAAAACGCTGGACGTTGCGATAATCAGCGCCGCGCCAGCGGTAGATGGACTGGTCAGGATCGCCAACGACGAAGATATTGCGGTGGAAAGACGCCAGATGTTTAATGAGAAGATACTGGGCCTGGTTGGTATCCTGGAATTCATCGACCAGGACGTGCATAAAGCGATGCGCATACTTCTCACGAACTGCAGGCTCGTTCTCAAGCAGGTGTACAGTCCATAAAAGGAGGTCATCAAAATCCAGCGCATTGCTGGAAAGGAGAATTTCCTGATAGCGGGAATAAATGCGCTTGACAACCTCATCGCGATAGGTACTGACCGGATATTTCTCAGCCTGGATAAGCTCATTCTTGGCGCGTGAAATATTGGCGTGGACAGCAAGCGGGCGGTAGTTTTTTTCATCCAGATCCAGGCTGCGGATGGCGTTCTTAACTAGAGCCAGCTGGTCGTCGGCATCATAAATAACGAAGTGGTCGCTAAATGGTAGATACTTCGCTTCCCGTCTCAGGAGGCGGGCGCAGGTGGCGTGGAAAGTTCCAATTTGAATACCCTGCTTGAACTCTTCCCTCAGCAGTTGAACGACCCGGCTTTCCATCTCGCGGGCAGCCTTGTTGGTGAAAGTGACCGCCAGCATCTGGTAAGGACGAACGCCAGCGTGACCGATCAAGTAAGCGATGCGTTGGGTCAACACGCGGGTCTTACCAGACCCAGGTCCAGCCAATACCAGGATGGGTCCGGCACCAGCCGTAACAGCCTGGCGCTGCCTGGGGTTGAGATGATCGAGAAACTCCAATTACTTTCCCTTCAATTTTGAGGTACAGCACGGTCAGCGAACAGCTTGGATGACAATGGTTGAGAAGCAGAACGGGCAATCTTTTGTGGTCGGATCGGTCGTGGCTGGAGCAGGCTGTTTCTGGAGCAGATTGGTAACTTTGATCACCAGGAAGATAACTAGGGCAATCATCAAGAAGTCAATGGTGTTGTTAATGAAAAGACCGTAATTAATAGATGGCGCGGCGGCTGCCTGGGCTTCAACCAGGGATCTGTCACCTTGTTTACTTAGGCTGATGAACAGGTCGGAGAAGTTCACACCGTTCAGCAATAATCCGATTGGCGGCATGATGATTCCATTGACCAGGGAGCTGACAATCCTGCCAGAGGCGCCGCCGATGATGACGCCGACTGCCAGGTCAACCACGTTGCCACGCATAATGAATTCCTTGAATTCTTTTATCAGGTTCCCTCCCAGTGAGGAAGGATGAAGACCAGGATGATTGTACCGTCACGCCATATGCCTGTCAACGCGAAGATGCCTTAAAGTCAAATACCCCGGGAATGAAGTTGACGGCTCTTTAAAGTAGTGTATAATTTTTGAGATGGACAACTTATTAGCAGACCAAAGAGATAGCCGATAAAACGGCTAATCTTTTTACTTTCCTTTAATTAAGGATGCATTGATGCCCAATCAGTTATTAAACGTGCAGGACCTCGAGACCCATTTTAGAACACCCGATGGAATTGTACATGCAGTAAATGGAGTATCCTTCAGTCTGAATGAAGGGGAAACACTGGGGGTTGTTGGCGAGAGTGGATGCGGTAAAAGTGTAACAATGTTATCAGTGCTACGGCTGATCCAATCACCGCCTGGGGAGATAGTGGCTGGCAAAGCCGAATATCTGGGTCAGGACCTGCTCAAGATGTCCAACGAGGAGATCCGCCACATCCGCGGTGCACAGATCAGCATGATCTTTCAAGACCCAATGACCTCGCTGAATCCGGTCCTGACCATTGGGAAGCAGCTTGCCGAACCCCTTATCATCCATATGAACATGTCTCAGGAGCAGGCGCGTGACCGCTCAGTTGAACTGCTGGAGATGGTTGGCATACCTAACGCCGGCGACCGTTTAAAGGATTACCCGCATCAATATTCAGGCGGCATGCGGCAGCGCGTAATGATCGCCATGGCTCTGTCCTGCAACCCGCAAATCCTGATCGCCGACGAGCCGACCACTGCCCTGGATGTGACCATCCAGGCTCAGATCGTTGAACTGGCAAAGCGCCTGCGTGATGAACTGGGCATGGCTGTCATCTGGATCACGCATGACCTGGGGGTGGTGGCTGGTATCGCTCAAAGAGTGTTCGTGATGTATGGAGGCTTCATCATCGAAGAAGCCTATGTAAAAGAATTGTATGCCAATCCACAGCACCCATATACAATAGGCCTGATAGGCAGCCTGCCACGGATCGACGAAACAGAACGCCACCGATTGTACTCGATCCAGGGTCAGCCGCCTGTCTTGTATCAAAAACCGCAGGTCTGTTCGTTCGCACCTCGATGTAAATTTGCAATTGACAAATGCTGGCAGGAGAATCCTATGCTTGATCCAATTGCCCCGGATCATCGCGTGGCATGCTGGGTCGATCTTAAAACTGGGAAGAGGCGCTAACCATGTCCAAAGAAGTCCTATTATGCGTTGATAAACTGGTCAAGCACTTCCCAATCTACCGCGGCGTATTCCAACGCCAGGTAGGCGCCGTTCATGCTGTGGATGGTGTCAGCTTCAATATCTATAAAGGAGAAACGTTAGGCCTGGTAGGTGAATCCGGGTGCGGGAAGTCAACAGCCGGGAGAACTATTTTACAACTCTATCGTCCCACATCAGGTAGCGTTCATTTTGACGGTGCAGATCTGGTTGCACTCAAAGGTGAAGAATTACGCAACATGCGGCGCAAGATGCAGATGATCTTTCAGGATCCATACGCCAGCCTGAACCCGCGCATGACCGTGGGCGAGATCGTTGGTGAGCCGCTCATGGTTCACAACGTGGCTGCCGGAAAGGAGGTCGAGGAGAGGGTTGCACACCTGCTTGACATCGTCAGCCTGAGCGCCGGTTTTGCCTCCCGCTACCCACATGAATTTTCGGGGGGCCAGCGCCAGCGGATCGGTGTTGCCCGGGCACTGGCACTGCAGCCGTCGTTCATCGTTTGCGACGAACCGATCTCGGCACTGGATGTTTCCATCCAGGCGCAGGTTGTCAACCTGCTGGAAGACCTGCAGAAAGAATTCAACCTGACCTATTTGTTCATCGCGCATGACCTGTCCATGGTGCGCCACATCAGCGACCGCGTGGCAGTCATGTATCTGGGGATCATTGTTGAACTGGCAGATCGGGCGACGTTGTATAAAAATCCCCTACATCCCTATACCCAGGCGTTGCTTTCGGCTGTTCCCATTGCCGACCCGGTCGCGGAAGAACGACGACGGCGGACTATTCTCGAAGGGGATGTACCCTCACCGGTGAATCCACCCTCAGGCTGTCGCTTCAGGACTCGCTGCCCGATCGCCGACACAATCTGCGCCGAACAGATACCGGAATGGCGCGAGATTACAACGGACCACTTTGTGGCTTGCCACATGGTTTGATATACTTGTAGTATGATTGTTATTACTGGTTGTCAGCCGCCGGCTGAGGTCGTTGTTCGTGATTATCTATGAACCAGGTGGAAATCGATTTTATATGAGTGTAGCAGGTATCCATTTGACCTGCAAAAAAAGTGAGACACCTTTGAAAGGAGGTGATGTGAGACAAAACCGAAAACAAAAATAAAAAGATCACAAAGTCTGTATATTATTTTTAATGTAATCCAAATCAAATGAGGAGAAGAAACAATGCGTAAACTGTATGCTCTTTTTGGTCTGTTGGTCATCGCCAGCATGATTCTGGCAGCCTGCGGACCCAAGACCCCGGGTGTAGTAGCGACCGAGGCACCCCCCGCTGGAGCCGGGCTTAAATCGAAAGATCCGACCACCTTTGTAAAGGTTGTGTTTGGTGAGCCCGAGACCCTTGATCCGGCCTTGGCTTACGAGACCGCAGGTGGCGAGGTAATTCAGAACATCTATGAAGGCCTGGTATTCTACAATAAGGAAAAGGCCAGTGAGTTCATTCCTCAGTTAGCCACCGACTGGACGATCTCTGAGGACGGCAAGACCTATGTCTTCAATATCCGTCCCGGCGTCAAATTCCATAACGGCGACGAGATGACCGCTGAGGACTTTGCTTATTCTTTCCAGCGCGGCATGCTGCAGGGCGGCACCGCCTCCCCGCAGTGGATGTACTATGAAGCCTTCTTCGGCACTGGTGTTGATGATATAGCTGTCCTTGTTGCCGATAAAATTAGTGCAGCCGTGGAAGCCAAGGTTGATGAACTGGTCAGTGCTGTAGATCTAACTAAATTTGACGCTGCTGCATTTGAAACACTATTTACAGAATATGCTGCCTTTTATACTAAAACCAGTGGCTATGCTGTTGATGCGGTAGCTACCGTAGCCACCGATGACAATAAGGCTGCAGTAGAAAAGTTGCTTACGGATCTCGAGGCTGCAACAGATGATACTGCCAAGGTAGATCTTATCAAGACTGCAGTTACAGATATGCTAAGCAGCGCTGATGGTGGCGATCCTTATGCTCTCTATGATGATAACGCCACCATGCAACTGGTTGATCCAGCCATCATCAAAGAGGTGGGTGAGACGGTTTTAGCTACAGTAGTGGCTGATAACGCTGCCGGCACCCTCACCTTTAATCTGGCTCAGCCGTGGGGTCCATTGATCGCCACTATCGCCAACACCTGGGGCTCCGTTATGGACAAGAAATGGGTTGCTGAGAACGGTGGTTGGGATGGTTCACCTGAAACCTGGGCACCATTCTACGCCATGCTCTCGGAGAATGATCCCTTTACCGAGATCACCAATGGTACCGGTCCCTTCATGCTGGATCACTGGACAAAAGGTGAGGAGATCGTGTTCGTGCGCAACGATAACTACTGGCGCACCGAACCCATGTGGGAAGGCGGTCCGAGTGGTCCCGCCAAACTTGAACGTGTTGTTATCAAGAGCGTTGATGAGTGGGGCACCCGCTTCGCCATGCTGCAGGCTGGTGACGCTGACATCGTGGCAGTACCACCTGAAAACCGCTCGCAGACTGATGCCATGGTCGGTGAGAAATGCGTCTACAACCCAGAAACCAACACCTATGATTCCTGCGAGGTCGTGGATGATACCCAACCGCTGCGCCTGTACATCGGCCAACCGGGCATCACCCGCACCGACATCTTCCTGAACTTCAATATTGCCAATCCTGATGGAAGCAATCCCTACATCGGTTCCGGCGCGCTGGATGGCAATGGTATCCCGGTTGACTTCTTCTCTGACATCCACGTCCGCAAGGCGTTCAGCTACTGCTTCGACTGGGACACCTATATCGCCGACGTCTTCAAGGGTGAAGCCATGCAATCGGTGGCCATCCCGATCCCCGGCATGCCCGGTTACTCAGCAGATGCACCTCATTACACCTACGATACCGCCAAGTGCGAGGAAGAGTTTAAAGCCTCCACGTGGACCTCTGCTGACGGCGCCTCTCTGTGGGATACCGGTTTCCGCTTCCAGGCGGTTTACAACCAGGGCAATACCACCCGCCAGACTGTTGCCGAGATCCTGGCAACCAGCATCAACACTCTCAACGAAAAGTTCGTGATCGAGACCGTTGGTCTGCCGTGGCCTGCATTCCTGCGTGCCCAGCGTGCCAAGATCCTGCCCTTCTTTGTAAGCGGCTGGCTCGAGGACATCCATGACCCGCACAACTGGTACGTACCGTACCTGGTCGGCACCTATGGTCTGCGCCAGAGCCTGCCCGAAGAGATGGCGACCAAATATCGCGATCTGATCAACCAGGGCGTTTCTCTGGCTGATCCAGCTGCTCGTGACGCGATCTATCAACAGCTGAACCAGGCTGTTTATGAAGATGCGCCAGATGTGCTGCTGGCGATTGCGACCAGCCATTTTTACACTCAGCGCTGGCTCCAGGGTATGGTCACCAACCCGATCTACCCAGGTTGTTACTTCTATCCGAGGTGGAAGGATTAGTCTAACCGGATAGTCTCAACCAAGAGTGGGAGCCTGGCAACAGGCTCCCGCCAACCACCCTTTGATCTTGTCCTCTTGAATGTGATGAAGCGTTCTTCATAATATTCAAGACGACAAAATTTAACAATAATAGAGGCTGGTATGGTCAATTATATTATTCGGCGCCTGCTCCTTCTACCGGTGCTTCTATTTGGCGTGACGCTGCTGATCTTTGGCATGCTGCAATTTTTAAGCCCGGTGGAACGTTCCGCACTATATATTCGGGATATTCCAAAAAATGAAAAGGCGGTTGAAGGTGTCATCAAGAGATATGGCCTTGACCAGCCTCTATACGTTCAATACTGGCGCTGGCTGGTGGGCCATATCGACCCGGTCACGGATGAACGCAAGGGCGGCATCCTGTTTGGGGATTTCGGTTACTCACGTGTGGGTTCCCAGCCGGTGGCAGACCTGATCAAGCAGCGCTTCCCGAACACGGTTGACCTGGCTTTATGGGCGGTCGCCCCCATTATTTTCGTCGGCATCTGGCTGGGCGTGCAGGCTGCCGTCCATCATAACGGGTTCATTGACCAGGCAGGCAGGATCTTCAGCATCATCGGCACGTCGTTCCCAACCTTCGTGTTTGGATTGATGGTGCTGATGATATTTTATGCCAACCTGCGCTGGTTCCCGCCCAGCCGCCTATCGGACTGGGCGAGCCAGGCCGTTTATGAGGAATCCTTCCATAGATACACAACGTTGTTGACATTTGACAGCCTGCTTAATGGGCGGTTTGATATTTTCCTGGATGCCCTACGCCACATGTTCCTGCCAATCCTGACGCTCTCCTATATCAGCTGGGCAACATTTTTACGGGTAACGCGTTCATCCATGCTGGAAACATTGCGCCAGGAATACGTCACCACCGCGCGGGCAAAAGGTCTGCCCGAGCGTGACGTGATCTACAAGCATGCCCAACCAAATGCCATGATACCGGTAATCACATACGCAGGCTTTCAGGTGGTCCTGCTGCTGGGTGGAGTGGTCATTACCGAGACGGTCTTCAATTATCCAGGGATCGGCTCAGCCGCCGCCGATGCTGCCCGTCAGTTGGATGTGGTCACCGTGCTGGGCTTTGCCTTATTTAATGGTCTGATCATAATCGTAGCCAACCTGATCGTCGATGTGATGTACGCCTTTATAGATCCCCGTGTGCGGCTTTCATAGTGAGACGAGAAGTTGAGGAAAAATGGCTGATAAAACCACTGGCGTGTTTGACCATACCCAATTGATCGAAGCCGCTCCAACCCGAAAGATCGGTTGGTTTGAGCGCTTTTTAGGTCCAGATAACTACCGGGTCCTGATTGGTCTGCTCAAAACGCCGGCATCGATCATCGGTACCATATTAATATTGTTTTTTGTAATCATTGCAATAGCCGCACCATGGATCGCGCCTCCCATCAACCCCAATGAGCCTTATAAGATCCCACGCGATGGCTTTAAATCTGACCCGAGACCGATGGGGGCGGAGTGGAACGTGAGACCACCGCCTCTGCCTTTCTGGTGGAAAGCAGTCATGAAGACGGACAAATGGGTGCATCTGATGGGCGTGTCGGAAGGACAATATGATATCTTTTACGGGGTCATCTGGGGTGTTCGTACTGCTTTTAAGACGGGGCTGGTGGTCACGATTTCGACCTTGTTGATAGGTGTATTGGTTGGATCGATCTCGGCTTACTACGGGGGGGCGGTCGATAATATCATTATGCGTATTGTAGATGTCTTCCTGACATTGCCTTTCATCCTGGCAGCATTGATCATGGCAGCCGTATTGACACCAAAGATTGGTCGCAGCCTGATACCAGCCATCCTGGCGCTCATCACCTTTGGCTGGATGGTGTATGCCCGCATCATCCGTGGGGATATTCTTTCGGTTAAAGAGCGTGATTACGTGATGGCGGCGAGAGTGATCGGCGTCAAGGATGGACGCATTCTATTCCGTCATATCCTACCAAATGCAATTTTCCCCACGATGGTGCTTGCCTCGTTGGCGATTGGGGATGTGGTGCTGAGTTTTGCAGCCTTGAGCTTCCTGGGAATTGGAACCCAGATCGGATACGCTGACTGGGGTCAGTTATTGAGCTTTGCCCGCAACTGGATCACTGACCTGTCCACATACTGGTACATTGTGGTCTGGCCGGGCATGACGCTGGTGTTGTTCGTGCTGGGCTGGAACCTGATCGGTGATGCGTTGCGCGATGTGCTCGATCCCCGTATGCGCGGGCGGAGTTGACCAGCGGGAGAACATTATTGCAGTCCACCTGCCTATAAAGCGGTGATATTTTCCCCTTGGATTAGTTCTGTGTTTCACTATGGCATTCCAAGGGGAAATTTACTTTTCAGGATGGGTCAAGCTATGAACTTACTGGTGGAGCATATGGCAGAACCTAAGCCCAATTTACCCTCCCGCCGATCAGAAGAGTGATAATGTACTACTTGTAATATCCACGAGATATCTGATATAGTCCTGAAGAGGAGTATGGCAGTGCCCAAGAGATATGTTTTTTACTTATATGGTTTGACCGTGGGTCTGGCAGTAGTGTTACTGGCTGCGTGCCAGCCTAAAGTTCAGGTTACTCCCACAGCACGACCAGTGGTAACAAAACCGGGTTTCACAGCAACGCCGGTCCCAACACCCAAACCAAAGGACTTGACTGTTTGTCTTGGTCAGGAGCCTGACACGCTCTATCCTCTCGGGAATCCGAACGCGGCAGGGCGCAGCGTGCTCTCTGCCATCTATGATGGTCCTATCGATTCAGTTAATTACAAATATCAACCGGTAATATTAAGAAAAATACCTAATATCGTTGATGGCGACGCTTTCCTGGAACCGATCACCGTGGGTGTGGGCGATAAAGTGGTCGATGCTGATGGAAACCTGGTCACATTGTCTACCAGCACCAAGACCCGTGTTTATCCCAGTGGCTGCCGCAGCGCAGATTGTATCGTTGAATATGCTGGTATGAGTGAGCTCATCATGGACCAAATGGGGGTAACTTTTAAACTGCTGCCAGATCTGGTCTGGTCAGACGGTACACCATTAACGGCTGATGATTCGGTATATACCTTCGACCTGGCTTCCGATGACGACACTCCCGGTTCCAAGTATCTGATCGACCGGACGGAGTCTTATGAGGTCATTGACGATCAAACTGTTACCTGGACCGGAATGCCAGGTTATCTTGACCCGACATATTTTACGAATTTTTGGGCTCCAGCACCACAACAGGCATGGGGGGATTTCGATGCAAAAGATCTACTCAGCGCTGACGTGGCGACGCGGTCGCCGATCGGTTGGGGTGCGTATGTCATCAAGGAGTGGATTCCCGGGGAATCAATCGTTCTTACCAAAAATCCGCTTTACTTCCGTGCCGAGGAAGGATTGCCGAAACTGGATACCGTCACCTTCTGGTTCATTGAAGATCCAAACGCCGCGGTGAGTGCATTACTGAATGGCGAATGTGACGTGCTGGATCCGAGCGTCCGCCTGGATGGTGAGGTCGGTCTGCTGCTGCAATTGAAGGTCTCCAAACAAATCCAGGCATTAATCGCTCCTTCCACATTAATTGAACGATTGGATCTCGGTATTCGACCAGCTACATACGATGATGGTTATACCCCTGGTTTTGGCAGTGACAGGCCAGATATTTTTGGTGATAAGCGCACTCGCCAGGCAATCGCCATGTGCCTGGATCGTAAAAAAGTTGTAGAGACCGTCCTGTTCGGGCAATCGGTTGTGCCCGACACTTATTTGCCACCAGATCATCCCATGCATAACCCCGACATTAAAACCTATGAATTTGATGTGACTGCCGCCACGCGCATTCTGGACGAAGTTGGATGGAAAGACCACGATAGCAATCCTTCTACCCCACGCCAGGCGCAGGGGGTGGAGAATATAAGAGCAAATGTACCTCTCCTGTTGGATTATGTGACAACCTCAGCGGTCCAACGAAGGCAGGTGGTCGAAATCCTGAGCCAATCGCTTGCGCAATGCGGCATAGGCCTTAATATCAAGTTCATGAGTCAGGATGAATTATACGCAGCAGGACCTGCCGGTCCGCTTTTCGGTCGAAAATTTGATCTGGCGCAATTTGCAATGGGGACAAATGGACTGGAAATGCCTTGTACGTGGTTCACCACTCCCCAGATCCCCAATGAGAAAAACAAATGGATCGGGACTAATGTCAGCGGCTATCGCAACACAGATTTTGACAAAGCCTGTCTGGTCATCAATCATTCATTACCTGGAGAAGCAGAATATTCGGAAGCATATAACAGGACGCAGGCGATTTTTGCTGATGACCTTCCATCCATTCCGCTATACCTGAGGATAAAGGTTGGCGCCAGCCGGCCGGACCTGTGTAATTTCAGCGTGGATCCAACCACGACAAGTGACTTGTGGAATATCGAAGCATTCGACATCAACGCAAGTTGTATTCCCTGACAAACTTGTCAGCCAATCACAGTCACCCGATTGTTATAATGAGTGGGGTGTGTAATTCCTAATTATCGCTACCATTTAGAGCGTGAATCATGCCTTCTTTCGCGCTTCAATATCATCGTTGGAAACCGGCCTTGTATCGAACACGAATAATATTTACCAAAATCCTGCTCGCTCTCATGATGGGGGTGATGGCTTGTGAGCCCCATACGCCTGTCATCGAGGCTCCTGTTGTGACAGAATTACCTACTCCAGGGAATTCGCGTGCTGCGATGATCAGATTCGCGATCCTTAGCGACATAACCACTACAAATGTATGGGCGCTTTTCGATAAAGCCGGTGCCTCCTATCCAAATTATGCTGTTCAAGTGGATTATTGGGCTTCCTTGTATAAGCTCTCTGATCAGCGTTTCGACTTTATTCCATTCACCGCTGATGGTTTTCCATCGGAATTTATTCAGGATGGAGACTTCATCACATCGGTGGTTAAAATACATCCTGGCTTTATGTGGTCGGATGGCTCCAACTTGACCGCCAATGATGTTGCTTTTACTGCCAATACAGCCCTGGCGTTCGAACTTGGCCTGTACTGGAAAACCGCCTATGATCCTGAGTATCTTACATCCGTAGAAGCAGTTGATAATCATACTGTCAAGTATTACTTCAGGCAAAAACCCGGTTTGTCAGAATGGCAATATGGAACTTTGCTCGGTCAAATCGTCAATGAAGCGTATTGGGCACCGAAGATCGTTGACGCTGCTGCCCTGTTACCGCCGGTTGAGATGCGTACTTCTATCAGCGAGCTGGAAGATCAAGCCGCCATATTGCAAAAGGAAATCGATGACTTGAACAAAGAACTTTCCATTCTCGAAGTGAACAGCAGTGCATTCAGAACGAAAAAAACAGAATTGATTGCTAAACAGTCAGAAATTAATGGGATTAAAACCAAGACCGAGTCGAAGCAAAACGATTATCTCACAATACTGACCAAAGCCCAGAAAGAATTATTCGAACTGGATAACACCGGTGAGCCTACCTTTGGTCCATGGAAATTCAGCCATCGCGAGAACGGGAAATTTATTGAAAACACCATCAATCTACAGAATCCCTTCCTCGGTATGGTTGTAGAAGAGTACTCAAATGGTGCATATCTATCTTATCAAGCCGACGGATCATACAGATTCCAGGCATATGGTGAACCGTCAGGTGATAAGGTTCTGAAATATCAGATCGGTCCCTTTTTTGAAAATGCCAAATACACTCTGTATCGCGATGAAGCTTCAGCGGTCCTTGCCCTGCGTAATGACGAAGTAGATTTTCTCTTGACCCCTGATGGGTTATCCTTAAGTTCCGTAGAGGTATTGTCTGGTGACCCGGATATAAAAACCATTCGCAATAAACGAAGTGATATACGATACCTGGCATTTAATCACGCCAACCCTTACCTGGCAGTTCGAGCTTTTCGACGGGCGATGGCATGCGTGCTCAATCCGGTTTTCATAACACAGGAGTTACTCCAAGGTCAGGCTGAACCGGTTGATACCTGGCTACCGGTGAGCTCTGGATTCTGGTACAACCATGATGTGCCTGTGCTCTGTCAAGGGATGGATAATGAGGCTCGAGTAACGGAATCGGTTCGGATCTTGAGGGATGCCGGATACACTTGGGATAAAGAGCCTGTTTGGAATGAAGAGACCAGCGGTGTTGATCCAGGACATGGACTCAAGATGCCTGATGGTCAATATATGCCTGAAGTAAGTTTACATGCACCCAAGGCTGCTTACGATCCCCTCCGGGCGTCTACCGCCATCTATATAGAGCAGGTTTCTCGATCTATGGGTATTCCTGTAACGACTAAGTTGATTGAGTACAACGACCTGGTGGTGGATGTGTATGGGACTGGAGCTTTTGACATGGCACTTTTAGGCTGGAAGGTCAGCATCTACCCTGAATATCTGTGCACCTTTTTTGATCAAGTAAATGGGAATCTATATCACTTTCAATATGAGCCATTAAAAGAAAAATGCCTTGAATTTCTGACCGAGACGGATATGAATAAAGCCCGTGCCGTGCTTTTCGAAATCCAGAACCTTTTGGCTGTAGAGTTACCAGCCATCGTCCTTTATGCCACATCTGTCTACGATGCTTATCATAACCTGGACTACCCTTATATCAACAACATAGATGGCATCGGTCCTGGTTTGTATGGTGCGCCAGCCCTAGCCATGGCAGGCAGTCAATGAACTTCGGGATTACTGGTCAGACAGGCTAATTTGCTATGCTTGTAAAGGAAATTTCTTTGCTATAATTCAGTCACTTCAAATTGTGGAGATAATCCGTGGCAGATAACAACAAGACCCCCCTGCTCGAAGTAAAAGACCTGAAAACGTATTTTTATACCGAGGATGGTGTCGTACGAGCAGTAGATGGGGTGGATTTTTGTGTTTATCCCGGTGAAGTAATCGGTCTTGTGGGTGAATCGGGTTGCGGAAAAAGTGTCACTTCGCTTTCGATCATGCGGTTGATCGCCCCACCAGGAAAAGTTGAAACAGGAGAGATCTGGTTCGATGGTAAGGATTTGTTAACCTTTTCGGAGAATGAAATGGTCAAGATACGTGGTGACCGGATCTCAATGATATTTCAACAACCACAAACCAGCCTGAACCCAGTTTTTACCGCTGGCGACCAGGTCGCAGAAGTTCTTCACATTCACGAGAAATTGAAGGCCAAGGTTGCCTGGGATCGGGCGGTTGACCTTCTGCGGCTGGTTGGTATTCCAGATCCCGAAAAGCGTGCAAAATCATATCCTCATGAGATGTCCGGTGGACAGGCACAGCGTGTCATGATAGCGATGGCGCTTGCGCTGCAACCAAAGCTTTTAATTGCAGACGAACCGACCACGGCACTGGATGTCACCATACAAGCCCAGATCCTGGACCTGATGCGCAATCTGCGTAAGGATTTTGGCGCATCTGTTATCTTGATCACCCACGATCTGGGTGTAATTGCTGAAATGGCTGAACGGGTAGCGGTGATGTACGCCGGGGTTATAGTTGAGCAGACCGATGTGAATTCGCTTTTCGAGCATCAGCTCCATCCATACACGCAGGGATTGATAGGCTCCATACCCGTACTGGGTAAGATAAAAAACCGGCTGGATGTAATACCGGGGTCAGTACCAAATTTGGTTGACTTGCCGTCGGGATGCCGCTTCACACCGCGCTGCAGGAGACGCATGGAATACGGATTAAAAATCTGTTCTGAGATTGAGCCAGACCTAAAAGAAGTAATGGTTGGACATTCCGTGCGATGCTGGTTATATCAAGATGCCGAGGAACATACAGCACCCCTGGTTTACCGCAAACAGATCCATTGGAGCAATAAATGAGCGAAAAGTCAAAATCCGTCGATACCACTAAAAAAGACCTGATCGAGGTTAAAAACCTCGTGAAGTACTTCCCGGTGCGGGCAGGTCTATTGCAGCGTGTTACCGCCTGGGTACAAGCTGTGGATGATGTCAGTTTTATAGTACGCCAGGGTGAGACACTTGGTCTGGTGGGTGAATCCGGCTGTGGCAAGACGACAGTCGGTCGCACAATGCTGCGCCTGATCGAACCCACTTCGGGAGCTGTGGCATTCGATGGGAAAGATATCCTTCAACTGCGAGGCCAGGCACTCAAGGAAATCCGCCGTGATATGCAAATCATATTTCAGGATCCATATGCATCGCTGGATCCACGCTTGCCAATTGGTGAGGCGGTCATGGAGGGTTTAAACATCCATAAAATCGGCACACCGAAAGAACGTTTCGAGATCATGATCGAGACATTGAAGAAGGTCGGCCTGGAGGATTACCACGCGCGGCGCTACCCACACGAATTTTCAGGGGGTCAGCGCCAGCGTATTGGGATCGCACGCGCCCTGGCTTTGCGTCCCAAATTTATTATCTGCGATGAACCCGTCTCAGCATTGGATGTCTCGATCCAATCACAGGTGCTGAATATCCTCAATGACCTCCAGGTGGAATTTGGACTGACATATCTATTCATTGCACATAACTTGAGTGTTGTCGAGCACATATCCAACCGGGTGGCGGTCATGTACCTGGGGAAGATTGTTGAACTGACCAGACGCGAAGAGCTTTTCCGCAACCCTCTGCATCCATACACGCAGGCATTAATGTCGGCTATCCCGATCGCTGATCCTCATTTGAAACGGGAGCGTGTTATCTTGAAAGGAGATGTACCCAGCCCTGTAAATCCACCGAAAGGTTGCCGCTTCCATCCCCGCTGCCCGATTGCAGTGGAACAGTGCTCTTATGAGGAACCTGTTTTTCGCGAGGTAGGCACGGATCACAGGATCGCTTGTTGGATGGTTAAGTAGTTACAATCATGTTATAAAAATCTTGCATGTCCGTTCCATGTGTGTGTATTGTTGATGATCAGCGAGATATCGTCCGCCTGCTTCACACGACGCTCGATACACTTGGGCATGGTCTGGATGTTATTGAAGCCCCCTCTGGTGAAGAGGCACTGCTGGAGGCATCGCACCGCAAGATAGACCTATTGATCGCTGATTACCGGTTGCCGGGGATCTCTGGCCTCGAATTGGTAAGGAAAATCAGTGTTCTCAACCCGGATATCAAGGTGATCCTGATCACTGGTATGACGGACAAAAAAGTTCGAGACGAGATGATCGCAGCCGGTGCTTTTGCGTTCTTTGACAAACCAATCCCACTGGCTGACTTCCTGGATGCGGTTGAACGCTGCCTGGATCTGACCCGAACGATCTTTCCACCTGAAGATGGATCCGCAGATCCCACACAACATAAAACCCTTTCGGAGCTGTTGTCAGGTTATCGCAAAGAATTAGGGGCAGAAGCGATCATCCTGCTTAGTGACCGTGGTCGTGTCCTGGTGCGGGCTGGCGCTTTCCATGATAGCAGTATGGAAGTATCCCTGCTTTCTACATTGATAGCAATATTCAACACCAGCCAGAAAGTTGCGCGCATCGTACACCAGGAGATACCATCCAACTTTCATATATTTGAGGGTGGTGACCAAGATTTGATCATGGTACCCGTGGATGCTGCCCATGCCCTGGTAATAGCCGGGGAGAAGATCGCCCAACCTGACAGGATCATCGAAAAGATGGATACTCTAAGGACGCTTCAGGATGGAATTATTAAAGTGCTACGGTCAATCGGTGTAGCTCCCTCAAAGTTAGATATAATAGTCCCAACTTTTTGTCCTCAGGTGGAAGACGCTGTGGAACCGGAAGTAAAGGCGGATGATCTGGAGAACCTGTTGACCCGCACGACGAAGAAAAAACTCAAACCCGATGAGGTGGATTCTTTTTGGGACACAGCCCTTGACAAGCAAAACATTGTGCAAACAGACCCTGACAGACTCTCCTATGAGCAGGCTCGACAACTAGGGTTGACCCCAGACGAGGAAGAAAAGTAGACATTGCTGGATAGCTTGCCATATGTTACAATTTTGCCCTCACATCGGGGCGTTCTAGGGGCGTGGTGCAACGGCAGCACACCGGCCTTTGGAGCCGTGGATCTTGGTTCGAATCCAGGCGCCCCTGCCTCCTACTACCTGCTTACAATAATCCGCGCAGACGGAACTCCTTAAGCCAAATTGAGACAGGCATTGCGTCGCCCCGTGGGCAGCATGAGCCTGTTTTTTATTCCAGGAGACTATTATGAAATCGACAGCCGTACTCCTCGCTGCTGGGCAGGGTACAAGAATGAAATCGGACCAACCGAAAGTATTGTTTTCTATTGCTGGCTGGCCTTTGATCCGGCATGCTCTCGTGAGCGCGAAATATGCCAGCAGCGAGAAGCCTATTGTGGTGGTTGGACATGGCGCCGGGGCAGTGCAAGAATATATTGGTGACTCCGCCCGGTGCGTACTCCAGGAACCGCAACTTGGGACAGGGCATGCAGTCCAGCAAAGCGAATCGATCCTGCGAGGTCAGACTGATTATGTATTTGTTAGTTACGCCGACATGCCGCTATTAC
>Ga0315285_10000244_pt1 | contig 54473 bp, 46 predicted proteins | sample YL17G09_36_MG_FD_203698 | JGI IMG/M metagenome (GOLD analysis project Ga0315285, IMG submission 203698) | Sediment microbial communities from Yellowstone Lake, YNP, Wyoming, USA - YL17G09_36 | ecosystem: Environmental > Aquatic > Freshwater > Lake > Sediment | place: USA: Wyoming | collected... | reverse complement strand
AAACTTGATCTGCCCCATAAAATGTCTACTGCGACGATCATTGTTTCTTACGTTACTGTATTTATGAAATCATGTACTTAGGGGACCGGGGCTTCTTCTTTGAGGCGGTCGACGAGGGACGCCAGCATATCCTCTTGTTGCTGGAGTTTGTCGCGCCATTCGGGGTTCCGTGTGCGGCGGAACTCGATCTTGGTGTCGGAGAAGGCGCTTCCGATCAGCCTGAGGAGTTCATCGCGCTCCTCGGCAGACAGTTGCAGCGTAATCATATATTCTGATCTCCAACCGGCGAGGCCGCGTCGGGAAGCATTGTTTACATAAATAGCCAAACTGTTCCTACACAAATTATATCTTCTTGCGGACGGTCCAAAAATTGACTTGATGTGCCGCCATGTGGTATTGTGTCATTCTGTTTTGCGTCAGGTGGTGCGCCTATCACCCGGCAGGACTTTTTGCGCAGTCTTTGCCTTTTTGCAGGGGTGTTAAATAGTCGATGACTAAGATGATGGTTGGTCTTGTCGGCTGCGGGAATATCGGGGCCGACTTGTGTATCGCGCTCCAAAAGGGAACCATACCCGCCGAAATCGTTGCGCTGACCGACATCGACGAGTCACGGGCCAATGTACTGCAGCGCACGTTCCAGTTGAGCGCAAAGATCTGCAGCCTGTCAAAAAACGCGGGTTTTGCAGATTTCGTAGTCGAGTGCGCCGTCGCCGACGTGGTACCCGACGTGCTCGAGGCCTGCATCCGGCAGCGGCGCGATTGTCTCATCATGAGCTTGGGCGGCCTGATGGCGCACCCGGAACTTATTGAGTCGGCCCGGCAGCACAACGTGCAGGTTCGAGTGCCATCGGGCGCGCTTTGCGGTCTGGATGGAATCCGCGCGGCGATGGAGGCGGGTTTGCACAGCGTGACGCTGACGACGCGGAAGCCGCCCAAGGGTCTTTTTGGCGCGCCGTACCTGGTTGAGCGCGGTATAGACCTCGAGAATCTGGCGGAGCCGATGGTCATATTCGAAGGGACGGCGCTGGAGGCGGTGAAGGCGTTTCCGCAGAACGTGAACGTTGCGGGCGCGCTGAGCATTGTTGGAATCGGGCCGCAGCAGACGCGGGTTCGCATTATAGCGGATCCCCGCGCGACAGCGAACAGCCACGAGGTCGTGGCGGAAGGCGCATTTGGCCGGTTGCAGACGCTGACGGAAAACATGCCGTCGCCGCGCAACCCGAAATCGAGTTATCTGGCGTCGCTTTCGGCGTGCGCGGAACTTCGAGCCGCGGCGATGTCGTTTGCGGCGTTGCACGCCGATTGAGAGTCTAGACGCATAATCAGGCCGGAGAGAGTCATGTACGCGATAGTGAAATCAGGCAATAAACAGTACCGGGTGCTCGAAGGCGACGTGTTCCGCGTGGAGAAGATCGACGCCCTTGTCGGGGATCAGGTTGAATTAAATGATGTATCGATGCTTGTGAAAGACGACGGCATCGTTGTGGATCCGGCGAAGCTCGCCTCGGCGAAGGTGGTATGCCAGATCGTGGGCGAGGGCCGGGCGCGCAAGGTGCTCGTGTTCAAGAAGAAGAGGAAGAACAACTACACCCGGCTGCGTGGACATCGTCAGCCTTATACGATGCTTAAGGTGGCGCAGATTGTAGGGTAATGGCCCGGGGCGCCGGTTTTAAGAAAGGGTTTTTAAGATGGCTCACAAGAAAGGCGGGGGCAGCTCGCGGAACGGCCGCGACAGCAATTCGCAGCGACTTGGAGTTAAAAAGTTCGGCGGCCAGGCCGTGAAGGCCGGCAACATCATCGTTCGCCAGCGTGGAACGCAGTTCCACCCCGGTACCAACGTCGGGCTCGGCAGGGATCACACCCTGTTCGCGCTCACCGAAGGGACCGTCCAGTTCCGTCAGACGCGCAAGGACCGCAAGTGCGTGGACGTGGTGTCCAAGGTTGTTGAGGCGGAATCCTGATTTAGCGCCATCGCGCCCATTCTCGATCGAGCGGCGGCGCGGGACGTCACACCCATGTTTGTAGATCAAGTTAGGATCAAAATAACAGCCGGCTCCGGTGGAAACGGCTGTTGTAGTTTTAGGCGGGAAAAATATGTCCCGCGCGGGGGACCGAACGGGGGCGACGGCGGCAATGGCGGGAGCGTGTACTTTGTCGCGACACGCCAAAAACAGTCGCTCATCGATCTGAAATACCATTCCCATTGGAAAGCGGAGCGCGGCCAGCACGGGATGGGGAAAGACTGCCATGGGAAGACCGGGCGGGATGCGTTGATCCCGGTTCCGCTGGGGACGCTCATCAAAGAGTTTAAGACGGGGGACCTGCTGGACGATCTGGTTGTCGAGGGGCAGCGTTTTCTGGCGGCCCGGGGAGGCAAGGGCGGGCGAGGGAACGCCCGGTTTGTGAGCTCTTCGAACAAGGCGCCGTCGTTTGCGGAGCTTGGCGAGCCGGGCCAGGAAACGGAGTATCTGCTTGAACTGAAGCTGATCGCGGAGGTGGGAATCGTCGGTTTGCCGAACGCGGGAAAATCGACGCTTCTTTCGGCCATAAGCGCGGCGCGGCCCAAAATCGCGGATTACCCGTTTACGACGCTGACCCCGAACCTGGGCGTGGTGATGCTGTCCGACCACAGGACGCTGACCGTGGCCGACATCCCGGGCATCATCGAGGGCGCCGCGGAAGGCAAAGGGCTTGGCCACGATTTCTTGCGGCACATCGAGCGGACGAAGGTGCTGCTTTTTTTGATCGATCTGGGAGACGAGAACCCCGCCGAGACGCGGGGCCTGCTCGAGACTGAACTTAAACAGTACAGCGATCTGTTTGAAAACCGTCCGCGGGTGTATGCGCTGAACAAGGCGGATCTTCCCGAGAACCGGGAGCGGTTCGAGCACGTTGCGGGCGAGTTCGAGAATCCCTTTCTGATCAGCGCCGCCACCGGGCAAGGCGTGCAGCCCCTTCTCGAGCACGTGTGGCAGATCGCGGAGCGGCTGCGAATCGAGACCGAGCCCGAGATCCGGATACCCGAGCGTGAATATCGGTACGAACCGCCTTATACTATCAAGGAAGCGGCGGACGGATTCCGCGTGAAGGGGAGGGCGATCGAGCAGGCGGTACGGATGACGGATTTCGAGAACGAAGAAGCGGTGCGCCATCTGCACAGCCGGTTGCAGCGGGCGGGCGTGTTCCGCGCGCTGCAGAAACTGGGCGCGCAGGAAGGACAGACGATTCATATAGGGGACACCGAACTTGAATACCATCGGGACTGACGTAAAAACGCTGGTGGTGAAAATCGGCACGTCGCTGCTGAGCGGCGAGCGGCCGTTCGACGGCGTGCTGCTCGAAAAGATTGTAAAAGACCTCGCGGAACTCAAGCGCGAGCGGGACATCAATATCCTGATTGTATCGTCGGGCGCGATCGGTTGCGGGATGAATGCGCTTGGGCTGACGACGCGGCCGAAGGTGCTCCCGTTGAAGCAGGCGGCTGCGGCGGTTGGCCAGGCGACCCTGATGCACTACTACGAGACGCTGTTCCGGCATTACGGGGAAGAGTTGAAAACGGCCCAAGTGTTGTTGACCGCCGCGGACCTCGACAACCGGCAATCCTACCTGAACGTGCGGAACACCATACACACCCTGTTCGAGTTGAAGAAGGTGATCCCCATCGTGAACGAGAACGATTCGATCGCCACCGAAGAGATCAAGTTCGGCGACAACGACACGCTTGCGGCGAAAATCTCCGGCAAGATCGACGCGGACCTCCTGATCATATTAAGCGACGTGGACGGGCTTTTTGATACAAACCCGGCGAAGAATCCGAATGCGCGCCTGATCGAGCGTGTCGAGGATGTGACGGACGCGATCGAATCGCTGGCGGGCGACACGACGGTCGAGACGTCGATCGGCGGGATGAAAACGAAGCTGGCGGCGGTGAAGATCGCGTGCGCGGCGGGCCTGCCCGTGGTGATCGCGAACGGGCGGCGGCCCCATGTCGTCCGGGACATCCTTTCGGGGACAGGGCGGGGGACGCTGTTTTGCGCGCACGAGGCGGCGCTGTGCCACCGCAAGCGGTGGATCGCGTTTGGGCGGAAAACGGCGGGCGCGCTGAAAGTTGACGACGGCGCGCAAAAAGCGCTGTTGTCACACGGGAAGAGCCTGTTGCCGGCGGGCGTGGTGGCGATCGAGGGCGAGTTCGGGGTAGGTGCGGCGGTGCGCGTGGTGGATTCGGCGGGTCGTGAGATTGCGCGGGGGCTGGTGAATTACAGCAGCGCCGACATCGCCCGCATCAAGGGCGTGAAGTCGAAGGATATTCAGTCCGTTCTGGGGCGGAACGATTTCGATGAAGTGATCCACAGGAACAACCTCGTGGTTTTGTGAGAGGAGCGCTGATGAGCCTGCACGAGGACATTGTCAAGGTTGGCAAACTGGCGCGCGCCGCGGCGAACGCGCTCAGGCCGGTGACACGCGCGGTGAAAGACCGGGCGTTGCTCGAGATCGCTCTGCGGCTCCGGGGTTCCCACGAGCGGCTTGCCGAGGAGAACCGGAAAGATTTGGCGGCGGCGCGCGAAAAGGGCCTTTCGTCGGCGATGCTGGACCGGCTGGAACTGACGGCGAAACGGATCGACGCGATGGCGGAGGGGCTCGAGGTTGTGGCGGCGTTGCCGGACCCCGTTGGCGACATTGTGGGGCAGACGGTGCGGCCGAACGGGCTTCGGATCGCGCAGATCCGGCAGCCAATCGGGGTGGTGGGAATCATTTACGAGAGCCGGCCGAACGTAACGGCGGACGCGGCCGGGTTGTGCCTGAAATCCGGAAACGCGTGCATCCTTCGCGGAGGTTCGGAGGCGATTCATTCGAACGTGGCGATCACGCAGATTTTTATTGAAAGTGCGGCGGCTGCCGGCGCGCCCGCGAACGCCGTGCAGATTATCGGGACGACCGATCGCGCCGCGGTGGGCGAGATGCTGAAGCTCGACAAGTATATCGACGTGATCATTCCGCGCGGCGGCAAGAGCCTGATCTCGAGGATCCTGGACGAGTCCCGCATACCGGTGGTGGCGCACCTCGACGGGATTTGCCACACCTATGTGCACGAGGACGCGGACGCGGCGATGGCGGAGCGGATTTGCGTCAACGCAAAACTGCAGCGGCCCGGCGTGTGCAACGCCATGGAGACGCTGCTCGTGCACGAGCGGATAGCCTCGAGTTTTCTGCCGCGGGTCGGGAAGGCGCTCCGCGAGGGCGGCTGCGAGTTGCGGGGGTGCCCAAAGACGCGCGCCATCATCGAATGCATCGAGGCAACGGAAGAGGACTGGGTGACCGAGTATCTGGACAAGATCCTGTCGATTCGGGTGGTGGATTCGGTCGAGCAGGCGATTGATCACATAAACACGTATGGGTCTCATCATTCCGACGCGATCGTGACGGAGAGTTACTCCGCGGCGGAGAAGTTCTTGGACGAAGTGGACAGCGCGACCGTTTACGTGAACGCGTCGACCCGGTTCACGGACGGGTTCGAGTTCGGGCTCGGCGCCGAGATCGGGATCAGCACGAACAAGCTGCACTGCCGAGGGCCGATGGCGTTGAAAGAACTGACGACGCTGAAGTACGTGATCCGGGGATCGGGCCAGATCCGTGAATAAGGCCGCCCGGATAGGCCTATCCGGCCGGATAGGCATATTCGGCGGGACGTTCGATCCGATTCACAACGCGCATCTCGAGATAGCGCGTGCGGCGCTGGATGCTCGGAAGCTCGACCGGGTGTATTTCGTGGTAGCGGCGCGGCCCCCGCACAAGCAGACCGTGACGCACGCTTCGCCCGAGGATCGGCTGGCGATGGTGCGCGCGGCGGTCGAGCACGACGCCCGGCTGGAGGCGTCGGACGTCGAACTTGTGCGCGAGGGCTACTCGTACACGATCGACACGATCCAGGAGTTCCAAAGGCGGCACCCGGGCGCCGAACTCTTCTTGATCATCGGTTACGACTCGCTCCTGGACCTGCCGAGGTGGCGGCGGCCGGATCACATCGTCGAGTGCTGCCGCCTGCTGGTTGCGCCGCGGCCGTGCATGACGGAACGGCCCGCGCCGGAGTTGGAAGGTTGCTACCAGATCCTGCCGTTTCAGGAGATGGACCTGTCGTCGACGGAGATCCGGCGTCGAGTGGCGGCGGGCGAATCAATCGAGGGGCTGGTCCCGCCGGCGGTCGAGCGGATCATCCGTGAGAAGGGAATTTACCAGGATGCCAATCGTCGACAGCCCGCGGGCTAAACAGTTCGTTCACCTCCTCCGCGAGCGGCTCTCCGAGCAGACGGTGAGCCACAGCATTTTTACGGCGGCGCTGATGGCGTCGTTTGCGGCCGAAGCGGGTATCACAAACGAGCAGGCGGTGACCGCGGGCCTGTTGCACGACCTGTATAAGGATGCGGACGACTCCACGGTGCTGGCGACCGCGGAGAAGTGGGGGATCGTTCCCAGCGAGACGCAGCGGAACAACCCCGTGCTGCTTCACGGCGCGCTTGCCGCGGAGGAGTGCCGGCGCAACTTCGGTGTGACCGACCCCGCCGTGCTCGATGCGATCGAGTGGCACACCACCGGGAAGCCGGGGCTGGGGCCGGTCGGGCTGGCGCTTTACCTGGCGGATTTTGCGGAACCGTCGCGGCGTCACGGCGCGGCGGTGGAGGCGCGCGAGATTCTGCGGCGGGAAGGGTACCGGAAGGCGCTGCTTTACGCGGCGGAAAAGAAGCTGGAACACGTGAACTCGAAGCGGGACACGGACCCGATGACGGTGGAATTCCACCGGTGGCTGGTCGAGTTTCTGGGATCAAATGGCTAACGGCGACCCGTTCGGCGAGATTGCGCGGTATTACGACAAGATCATGGACTTCGTCAATTATGACCGCTGGTTCATGATCGCGACATCGCTTGCGGAGTTGCTGCCGGCGGATTTCACGCACCTCGATGCGGCGTGCGGGACAGGGACGCTGCTGAGGAAGGTGCGCCGGATCGGGTGGAAAAGCGTGGGCATCGATTTGTCCGCGGGGATGATCCGCGCGGGCCGATCGCGCGGTTCGGTGACGCCGGCGGCCGTGGCGGACCTGCGGGCGCTGCCGTTTCGCGCAAGCGTGGATTATGTGACGTGCCTGTTCGACAGCCTGAATTTTATCCTGGAAGAAGGCGGGCTCGATCAGGCGTTCAGGAGTCTCGCGGGCGCATTGAAGCCGGGCGGGCTCGTGTATTTTGACATCGTCACGGAGCGGATGATCACGGAGCATTTTGACGGGCAGGAGTGGACGGAGGACAACGGTCAGTTTTCGACAACGTGGCGCAGCAAGTACAGCCGGAAGAGCGGCGTGGCGGAAACCGAGATCCGCGTTACAAAAGGCGCGGCCGGCGTGTTCCGCGAGCGGGTCTATCCGCGGGAACACATCGAGGCGCTGATTGAGCAGGCGGGGTTGACACTGCTGGATACGGTGGACGCCCATACCTGGAAGGCGCCGTCAAGGAAAAGCATCCGGCTGGATTTTATCGCGGCGAAGCGGCCGCCGCGGGCGATGGTGAAGGCGTATCCGGGGGTGCGGCGGGGAATCAGGGAGAGGCTGTGAAGGCACGAGCAAAAAAGGCGTTATGTTGTCGTGTAGCAGACGACATCTGGTGGAGTAAGCTCGTTGCTGAGACGCCTCAATTCAGCTATCTCATCAAGCTCTTCGCGTGCTGCTTCGGATACAATCGCCCACTCTGCCTTCGAACCATCTTGCTTAGCAGCTTTGGCGAGCTCGTCAAAGATGATTTGAAAACCCGTCTTATCCATATCCGGTCAACCCTTATATTGCCAGTTGTTTTTTCGTCTGCATTTCTATCTGTCGCCGGGCATCGGACAGGTCTTCCCGCATCTCAGTTCCGGGACCATTATAGCACTTTGCTGCACAGTGCGGGCCGGGAACCTTGCTCCTTCGCTACACCTGAATCTGCCCTGACTCCCGGCAGAAGGTCAATTGGCGGTGGTTTTTAGGAACGTTTGGAATTGGGGGGTTTGGCGTTCGGTGAAGTTTTCGGGGCCGTTGTGGATGAGCATGAGTGCGGCGAGGTTTTCTTGGAGGGCGAGTTGGTATCCGTCTTCGGGGCCGAGGACCATGATGGCGGTGCAGAACGCGTCGGCGAGTGTGCAGCTTGGGTTGACGACGGTGACGGAGGCCAGTTTGTGCTCGATGGGGCGGCCGGTGCGGGGGTCGATGGTGTGTGAGATCCGGACGCCGCCCATCTCGCGGTATTTGCGATAGTCGCCGGACGTGGAGACGGCGGTGTTGGAGATGGGAAGGACGAGTTGTATCTCGCGGGCGCCGGTAACTGGCCGCTCGACGCCGATCTGCCAAGGGATGCTGCGCGCGTTGTGGCCGCGGGCTTTCACTTCGCCGCCGATTTCGATCATGTAGTTTTGGAACTCGAGCGCGTCGAGGGCGAGCGCGAGTTTATCCACGGTGTAGCCTTGCGCGATCCCGTTCAGGTCGACGGTGATTTCGGGCCGGGTTTTGCGGGTCGTGTTTTGGATGGGGTCGATTTCGAGGCGGCGGTACCCGACGAGATCGCGGAGGCGCGCGAGTTCGTCGGGCGGCGGCGGTTCGGGAAGGCCGGCGGGGCCGAATCCCCACGCACGGACGAGCGGCGCGACGGTGACGTCGAACGCGCCGTTCGAGGCCTGGCTGACTTGTCGAGCGGTTTCAAGGACCTCAATTAACTCGGGGGCGACGGGGAATGGGTTGGTCGAGGTGGATTGGTTGAACAGCGAGATTTGCGAGTCGGGCCGGTAGGTGGACATGAGGCGGTCGATGAGGTCGAGCGTCGCGCGGATGGCATCGTCGGCCTTTTGAGCATCGTCTGAGGTGATGCGCGGCGCGACAATGCGGACCGTGTACGTGGTCCCCTGGGTTTCGCCGGTGAAGACGCGCTCCTGAAAGGCCGGTTCGCGTGAGCAGGCCGCCAGGAGGAGGAAACCGGCAACAGCGTTTCGCATGCGAGGTACCATGGCAGCCTCCGCGTCTCGCACAATAAGCACTATAACCACAATAACTGTAACGTAGCCGAGCACGCAACGAAAGAGGACGGTGGGTGCCATCAAAAGTGGGACACCCCCACAGCGCGCGCTGGGAAGCGCGGACGGGAGGCGTCCCAACGTTTACAGGCCGAAATCGTCGAACAGGATGTTTTCCGGTTCGACGCCGAGGTCGCTGAGCATGCCGGTGACGGCCGTGTTCATCATGGGGGGCCCGCAGAGGTAGTATTCGATGTCTTCGGGCGCGGGGTGGTCTTTGAGGTAGTTGTCGAGCACGACCTGGTGGATGAAGCCTTTGTAACCGGTCCAGTTGTCTTCGGGGAGTGGTTCGGAGAGCGCGAGGTGCCACTTGAAGTTGGGGAACTGTGCCTGGATCTTGGTGAAGTCGTCGATGTAGAAGGCTTCGCGGTAGCTTCGCGCGCCGTACCAGAACGACACTTTCCGTTTTGTGTTGAGCCGGCGGAACTGGTCGAAGATGTGCGACCGCATCGGCGCCATGCCGGCCCCGCCGCCGACGAAGACCATTTCGTTGTTGGTTTCTTTGGCGAAAAACTCGCCGAACGGCCCCAGGATGGTGACTTTGTCTCCGGGCTTGAGGCTGTAAATGTATGAGGACATGATTCCGGGGGGCGCATCCGGCAGATTGGGTGGCGGCAGCGCAATTCGGATGTTGAGCATGACGATGTTGTTTTCGACGGGATAGTTGGCCATCGAGTAGGCGCGCTGGACGGGTTCGGGGCAGGCGGATTTCAGCCGCCAGAGGTTGTACTTGTCCCAGTCATCGCGGTATTGCTGCTCGATGTCGAAGTCCCTGTAGAACACCTCGTGCGGCGGGCACTCGATCTGGATGTAACCGCCGGCTCTGAAGTCGAGGGTTTCGGCGTCGGGTAGCTGAAGTACGAGTTCCCGGATGAACGTGGCGACGGACCGGTTGGATTTCACCGTGCATTCCCACCGTTTGACCGTGAAAACTTCCGCGGGAACCCGAATCTTGAGGTCCTGCTTGACCTTGACCTGGCAGGAGAGGCGAACGCCTTCCCGTGCTTCGCCGCGCGTTACGAGCGATTTTTCGGTAGGCAAAAGGACGCCGCCGCCTTCGAGCACCTTGACTTTGCAGACGCCGCAACTGCCTTTTCCCCCGCACGCGGACGGGATGAAGATTTTTTCGTTGGCGAGTGTGGACAGGAGTGTGCCGCCGGACGGCACCGTGATGGTGTTGGTCTCGTTGATGGTGAGCTGGACGTTAGCGCCGCTGACCAGCTTGGCCTTCGCGATCATCAAGACGACGACGAGCGTGATCACGACCAGCGTGAACATCAGCATTCCGAGCAGCACGATCTGCATGGCGCGTCTTTCTCTCTAAAACGGCTAAAGCTGTATGCCGGAAAACATCAGGAAACCCATGGCCATCAGGCCCGTGAGGACGAAAGCCATTCCGAGGCCGCGCAGCGACTCGGGAACGTTGCTGTACCGCATTTTTTCGCGTATGGCCGCCATGGCGGTGATGGCGAGCGCCCACCCGAACCCGGCGCCGACGGCGTAGACGCAGCTTTCGCCGAATGCGTAGTCGCGCTGTTCCATGAACAGGGCCCCGCCGAGAATTGCGCAGTTCACCGCGATCAGGGGCAGGAACACCCCCAGCGCGGCGTACAGCGAGGGGACGAACTTGTCGAGCGTCATTTCGACGAGCTGGGTCATGGCGGCGATGGCGCCGATGTAGCTGAGGAACGAGAGAAACCCGAGATCAACGTTGGCCATGGCGGGATGGACCCATTTCAGCGCGCCCGCCCGTAGCAGGAAGTTGAGGATGAGGTTGCTGACGGGTACCGAGATGACCATGACGAAGATGACAGCGACCCCGAGCCCAATCGAGGTCTCAACCCTCCTCGAGCACGCCATGAACGAGCACATCCCGAGGAAAAACGCGAGCGCCATGTTTTCCACGAAGATAGACTTTATGGCGAGGTTGGCGAAGTGTTGGAACATCATGGTGTCAATCCGCCTCCCGCTGCTTTGGCTTGAATGATCTCAACAGCCAGATGAGCAGGCCCACGAGGAAAAGCGCGCTCGGCGGCATCGCCATAATGCTGTTGGGATTGTACCAACCGCCTTCGCTCACGAGTGGCAGGATCGAATGGCCGAGGAGTTTCCCGGAGCCGCTCAACTCGCGGATCACGCCGAGAATAACGAGGATCATGCTGTAGCCGAGGCCGTTGCCGATGCCATCGAGGAAACTGGCCCACGGTGGGTTCTGCATGGCATAGCCTTCGGCTCGGCCCATGACGATGCAGTTCGTGATGATCAGGCCGACGAACACCGAGAGCTGTTTGCTGATCTGGGGTACGAATGCCTTGAGAATCTGGTCGGCGATGATGACCAGGGAAGCGATAACGGTGAGCTGGATGATGATGCGTACGTTGGTGGGGATGTAGTTGCGAATCAGGCTGACGGAAAGGTTCGAAAAACCCGTGACCGCCGTAAGCGCGACGGCCATGACGATGGCCTTGTCGAGTTTGGTGGTGACGGCGAGCGCCGAGCAGATCCCCAGCACCTGCAGGGCGATCGGGTTGTTGTTGAACAGCGGGTCCAGCAGGACCGCCCGTTCTTTAGTTCCAAAAAGGTGCGTGGCCATGGCTCAAATCCCTTTTTCACGGACGCGCCGCAGGTACGGCCCAAATCCGTCTTCGCCCAGCCAGAAGTTAATGAGTTTTTCGACGCCGCGCCCGGTGAGCGTAGCCCCGGAGAGGCCGTCGACGCTATGTGGATCGGTTTCGGGCGGCCCGGCCTGCCCTTTGACCACGCGGATGGCGGGCACCCAGTCGCCGGTGTAGATTTTTCGACCCGGCCACCGGCCTTGCCAGCGCGGGTTTTCGATTTCGCCGCCGAGCCCGGGGGTTTCGCCGTGCTCGTAGAACGTGATTCCGCGGACGGTGTTGGTGTCGGTATCGAGTGCGAGGTAGCCGTAGAGTTTTGACCAGAGGCCGGTGCCTTCGACAGGGAGTATGATCTGGTCGACCTTGCCTTCGCGCATAACCTGATAGATGAGCGCCTGGTTTGGCAGTCGCATGATGCCGGATTGGTTTGGCGGGGCGGGCCGGCTTCGGGTTGGGTCGGCGGCGGCTTCCCGCTGGTTGAACTTTGTGGGGTCGATCGAGTCGTCGTACTCGCCTGTTTGGAGGTTGACGATCCGCGGCTTGATGTTTTCTTCAAAGGTTTGGTTGATTTGGGCGGCGGACATGGCCATTTCCGCTTTGGTGAGGCCTGCGACGGCGAGTACCTGTTTGCGCCGGTCAAGCACCTGGTTGGCCTGCTGGCGTTCGCGGAGGCCGACGGCGGCGCCCGATACCAGTATCGAGCAGATGCCGCACACGCCCGCCGTGAAGAGGATCGTGTAGAGGGTCCCGTTACGCTGCATCTCGGGCGGCCCTCCGTTTGATGTTGCTTTGGAGCACGAAGTAGTCGATGAGGGGTGCAAACACGTTCATGAACAGGATAGCCAGCATCACGGACTCGGGGAACGCGGGGTTGAGCGCGCGGATGAGGATGATGAAAAAGCCGATCAGGAACCCGTAGATCCATTTGCCCCGTTCGGTGAATGTGGCCGAGACGGGGTCCGTGGCCATGAACACGGCGCCGAACGCGAGCCCGCCGAGCACGAAGTGCCAGTAGAAGGGCGTGCCGAGTACCGGGTTGGTGGCGGACGGGCCGAGCAGATTGACAGCGGCGGAGGTGGCGAGGACGCCGAGGACGAGGCCCGTGATGATGCGCCAGGACGCGACGCCGGTCACCAGGATGACCACGGCGCCAATGAGGCAAGCGAGTGTCGAGGTTTCCCCCATCGAGCCGGGGATGAAGCCGAGGAAGCTTTCGAGCCAGGAGAACTTCCCGTCGAACAGGTCGAACGTGAGCAAGAAATTGTTGGCGCCGCCGCCCGCAAATCCTTTCACGCCTTGTTCTTTGAGTACGGCAAGCGGCGTGGCGCCGGTGAATCCGTCGATGACGGCGGATTTGGAGGCGGCAATCCAGACGTTGCCGCTGATTTGGCCGGGGTAGGCGAAAAATAGAAACGCGCGGCCGACGAGTGCGGGGTTGAAGATGTTCATGCCGACCCCGCCGAAGATTTCCTTCCCGATGACAACGCCGAACGAGATGCCGATGGCGATCTGCCACCAGGGGATTGTCGGCGGGAGGATGAGCGGGAACAGCAGGCTCGTGACGAGGAACCCTTCGTTGATTTCGTGCCGCCGGATGATCGCGAACAGCGTCTCCCATGCCCCGCCGACCGCGAGCGTGACGATATAGGCCGGCAGGAAGAACAGCGCGCCGAAAATGAAGTTGTCGAGGAAGTTGTGTGGGTCGTGGCCGAGCCCGAGCAGGCGCATGAAGGCGTTTTGCCAGCCCGCTAGCTGGGAGGCCATCTCGGGTTTGATGACGAGGTTGGCCTGGAGGCCCGTGTTGTACATGGCCATCAGCGTGCACGGAATGAGGCCGACCACCACGATGATCATGATACGTTTGAGATCGATCGCGTCGCGGACGTGCGAGGCGTTGCGCGTCACGTGGCCCGGCGTGTAGAGGAAGGTGTCGACCGCTTCCCACAACGGGTAATATCGGTTGAGCCTGCCGCCGTCTTCGAACCACACGGCGGGTTTATCGAGTATTTTTCTAAGGAACCTCATAGGCTTATCTAAAAACGCGCGGCGTTATCCTTCTCTTTCCAGTGTATCGAGGTTTCTGCGCAACATCGGCCCGTATTCCTGCTTCGAGGGGCAAACAAACGTGCACAGCGCCAGGTCTTCTTCGTCGAGTTCGAGCCCGCCCAGCAGTTCGATCCGCTCCAGGTCGTCCGAGGCCAGAGCCCGGAGCAGGTACGTGGCCTGGATATCCAGCGGCATGACTCGTTCATAGGTGCCGATTGGAACAATGGCCCGCCGCCCCCCGTGGAGGTTCGTGCTGAAGTTGAATTTCCGGCCCGGGAACACGCTCGAGACGAACGCGTTCGTGATCGAGTACAGGTTAACTCCCGGCGACAGCCAGCCCAGCAGTTCTCTGCGTCGGTCTTCGGGGATGACGCTGACCTGGTTATGGTAATGGCCGAGATAGCCGAAGATGTCGCCCATCGCCGTTCTTCCCGAAAGCACGGAGCCGCTGATTACGCGCTGCTCGCCCTCATCAAGCTGGCCCGCCGTGATTTCATCCAGCGACGCGCCAAGCCGCGTGCTAAGGTTCCGCGGGCGCTGCACGCCCGGCCCCGCCAGCGAGATCACACGGGTGACGTCGAGTTTGCCCGTCATAAACAGCGCGCCCCACGCGATCGCGTCCTGGTAGCCGATGTGCCACACGGTTTTATTTCGGCCAACCGGGTCGAGGAAATGAATGTGGGTGCCGGCGTTTCCGGCCGGGTGCGGCCCGGCGAACGTCTCCTGTACGACCCCGGTGTGAGAGGAAACGGGCACGGTTTTTGGCCGCTTGCACAGGTACACTTTCCCATCGGTCAGTTTTGAGACGGCGACAAGACCGGTTTCGAATTCTTTCTGGCGGCCGTCGAGCGCGGCTTCGACGGGCGGCGCCAGCGGATTGGTGTCCATGGCGGTGACAAAAATCGAGTCAGGCATGGCAGCGGGGTTGGCCGTCCGGCTGAATGGGCGCGCGCGGAGGGCCGTCCACACCCCGCTTTCGAGCAGGAGCGCCTTGACCTGTTCCCGGCTGTAGGCGGCGATGGAATCACCCGACCAAGACTCAAACGCGGCCAACTCGTCATCCCCGGCTGTCCCGGCGCGTTCCGCATCGGAGAGCTCGATAACGATGCTCTGAAACGCGCGTTTGGCGCCACGGTTGACGGCTACTACGGCGCCCGCCCCGGGGGCGGTGAACCGGACACCGGGGATTTTCTTGTCTTCAAAGAGGAGTTGACCACGCTTGATTTTATCGCCCGCCGCGACCGCCATGGTGGGTTTCATCCCGACATAGTCATCGGCGATGAGGGCGACCCGCGCGACAGGGGCCGCCGCTTCGAGGCCGGCTTCCGGGCTGCCGGCTATGGGCACATCCAACCCCCTTTTTATCTGACGGTCAGCCATCCCTACCTGCCAACCCTGTTTCTTATTCGCAAGAGCGCCTTGTTCTCACACAAAACTCGCCGATTCTGCCACAACTCGGATACCAAGTGCAAGGCAGAGCGAAAAACAGGGACTGACTCGATTTCCGGCAGTTTGGAAATCGTGTCTGTCCCTGCTTTTCGCGACCCTCCTATAGATTGCGCGGCTTTTTCACCAGTTCCACTGACTACGCTTCCGGCAGTTTGGAAATCGTGTCTGAAAATTTCAGGTCCAGCCTGGGACTGCTGCCCCAGAAGAAGCCCTTTGCATGCCATCTTTTAGATAGGGGGTCTCGGCATAAAGGCAGAGCGAAAAACAGGGACTGACTCGATTTCCGGCAGTTTGGAAATCGTGTCTGTCCCTGCTTTTCGCGACCCTCCTATAAATTCTGTGGCTTTTTCACCAGTTCCACTGACTACGCTTCCGGCAGTTTGGAAATCGTGTCTGTCCCTGCTTTTCGCGACCCATCAATAATCTAGGCGGATTCTTCACCAGCACCGCAGACACCGCCTCCGCGGCTCGCCAGGAGCTCGGTCCCGTTTTTCGCCTACATCCGTTCCAGCGCTTGGATACCCAACAGGTGGAGCGCGTTCTCGAGTGTGGCGCGTGTTGCGGCACACAGTTGGGCGCGGGCGGTCCTAAGCGCAGCCGTTTCCGCGGCGAGGACGGGACATTCGTGGTAGAACGTCGTGAAGAGCCGGGCGGTATCGAGCGCGTACTGCGCAATGGGCGAGATGTTGCGCTGTACCAGCGCGCCAGCGACGATTTCGGGGAACGCGGCGAGTTTGACGACTAGCCCCCATTCTGCGTCGGTTATGACGGCATCGGTTTCGATCGGAAATGACTCCCCGGTCTCAGTAGGGACCTCTCCGAATTTCCGGAGAATCGAGTTAATCCGGGCGCTCGAATACTGGACGTAGGGGCCGGTGTCGCCCGTGAACGACAGGCTCGATTCCCAGTCGAACAGGACGTTCTTGTTGGGCCCGACGCGAAGGATGGCAAAACGTATCGCGGCCACCGCCACTTTACCCGCGATCGCGCTGCGCTCGTCTTCAGGTAGTTCGGCGCACTGTTCCTCGACCTTCTCGGCTGAGCGCCGCGCCGCTTCGTCGAGGAATTCGCTGAGCAGCACAACTTTCCCCTGGCGGGTGGACATCTTGCCTTCTTTGAGGAGGATGTACGAGTAGTAGACAGGCTCGGGCGCGGGTACTTTGGCAGTCTCCAGGATCAGGCTGATTTGCTGGAAGTACAGCTTGTGGTCTTCCCCGAGCGCGATCAGGTTCAGATCGGCGTCCCGCGACACTTTGTCAATCGTGTACGCGAGGTCTCTGTAGCCGTACATCGAACTGCCGTTCGCCCTCAGCAAAACAAAATATCTGCCTTCGTCGGGCGTGTAGCCCAGCGGGCGCAGGTCGACGACCAGACGGCCCTCCTCATCGGTGAAAAGGGCCCCTTTGGCGCGCAAGGCGGTCATCACAGGGTCGAGCCGGGCGTCTTTGAAGTAGCTGGACTCGCGGTCAAACACGTCAAAATGGACGTCGAGCCGTTCCAGCACGGCCAGTTGCCCCTCGAGGCAGAGGTCTGTGACTCGGCGGAACGATGCCGCGACGGCCGGGTCGCCTTCTTCCATTTTGGCGAGAAGTTCATAGCCTTGTGCGGCGAACTCGGGGTCGGCTTCTGCGCGTGCGTTGGCGTTCACGTAGAGGTCGAGGATTTGGTCGAACGAGAGGTCTTTGCGGCCGGCGGCGGCGAGGACGAGCAGGCCGATCTGCCTGCCCACGTCGTTCACGTAATAGTGGACCTCGGTGTCGTAGCCTTCGAACCGGAGCAGGCGGGTGATGCTGTCGCCGATCATGGCGCATCGAGCCCGGCCCAGATGCGGCTCCGCGTTGGGGTTGATGCTGGTGTGTTCGATGAGGGCCTTTTTGCCCACACCAAAGTCGTTCGAGCCGAAGTGGGCGCCTTCTCCGAGTACGGCGGCCACGATTTCGGCCGAGAACCTTGCGCGGTCGAGCTGGAAGTTGACGTAGGGGCCGGTGGGCGTGGCTGCGATCACGTCGGGACCGAAATGGGTCTCGGCCGCGATTCGTTTTGCGAGTTCCACGGGCGGCATCGAGAGCCGGCGGGCGGCGTCGAACGTGCGCAGCGCGATATCCCCCAGATCGAGTTTCGGCGCTGGCAAAAACAGCAAGTCACCGGGCTCGATGCCGGGAAACGTCGACAAGATGCTTTTAGCAAGCGAGTCGAACGGGTTCACAATCGTCTCCAAAGCGAAAAACGGGGACAGACACGCTTTTTTCGGCAGTTTGAAAAAAGCGTGTCTGTCCCCGCTTTTCGCCGGCAGTTTGAAAAAAGCGTGTCTGTCCCCGCTTTTCGCGTGCCTCCAATAGAGTTGCCGGCCTTTTTCACCAGATCCTCTGTCCCCGCTTTTCGCGCGCCTCAAATAAAGGGGCCGGCCTTTTTCACCGGCTCCAATATGCACATTTTCCCATATACGCCGGTTGGGAGTAAAGTGTTGGGATTGGCTTTGAAGGAGATCCGGAAATGAGACACTTATATTTGGCGAGTCTGATTGCCCTATGGATGACAGGTTTGGCGGGGGCGCAGGGGTTGGTGGCGCCGAGGCAGGGCGGGGTGTATGTGGTGGCGCATCGGGGGGCACATGAAGGTATCCCGGAGAACACGTTGCCCGCGTATGCCAAGGCGATCGACCTCGGTGCGGATTTTGTCGAGGTGGATATCCGGACGACCAAGGACGGGAAGTTTGTGAGCATCCATAATGCCACGGTGGACGGGTACGCGCCGGGAGCGGCGGGGCGCGTGAAGGAGATGACGTTTGACCAGTTGCGGGCGCTGGATGTTGGGGCCCGCGTTGGGCCGGAGTGGGCGGGCACGCGGATACCGTCATTCGACGAGATCCTCGATTTGTGCCGGGGCAAGATCGGCATTTACCTCGATTTGAAAGATGCGCCCGTGGCCCCGCTGGTCGAGATGATTCGCCGGCGCGGGATGGAACGGCAGCTTCTCTGGTACGCGGGCCCGGCGAAGTTGCTCGAGTTGGCGAAGCTGTGCCCGGAGTCCGTGCCCATGCCCGACCCAGGCCCGGAAAAAAACCTCGCCAAGGTGCTGCAGGAGTTTAAGCCGCGCGTGGTCGCGTCCGTTTGGAAACAGTATTCCAAAACGTTTGCCGATGCCTGCCATGCTGCCGGAGCCATCGTGATTGTGGACGAGGACGGCCCCGAGTGCTGGCAAAAAATGCTCGAATGGAAAACGGACGGGATTCAGACCGATCATCCGCAAGAACTCATTCAGTTGCTGCGGGACAAGAAATAAGGCCGCAGGCTGTGAGCCCCAGTTTTCGCAAGTAAATACAGTGATGCGTCGTACCAATATCCCCGAGGGATTCGACAACCGTCAGTCCAGCGACGCATAGCCCCAACCAAACCAGTGGCTTCTCATGCGCTCGTGGAAGCGGCGTCCTCCCCGTTTCATCAGGCCGACGCCTCTTCCACCCCGGCAGGGGTTCGACAACCCTCTCTTCCTAGCCCAGAAAGAATCGGCGGCGTTGATTCTTTGCCGACGCACGGAATAGAGTCAGGGGTGATATTTACCGGGAGGGCAACACCTATGCGGGCAGCGGCTATGGTCTTATTGGCAGCGGGCGTGGCGTTCAGGCAGGGGCCGGACACAGCGGCCGTAATCAATGCGGCGGCGCGGGTGACGCCGTCGGCGCGGCAGTTGGCGTGGCAGGAGGTTGAATTCGCGGCGTTCACTCATTTTGGGATGAACACGTTTACAAACCGGGAGTGGGGCGAGGGACACGAAGACCCCGCGCTGTTCAACCCCACCGATTTTGAGGCACGCCAGTGGGTCGCCGCATGCAAGGAAGCCGGGATGGGCGAGTTGATCCTGACGGCGAAACACCACGACGGGTTTTGCCTGTGGCCGAGCTCTTACACCGAACATTCAGTCAAGCACAGCCCGTGGCGCGACGGCAACGGCGACGTCGTGCGCGAGGTCGCCGATGCGTGCCGCGAGGGCGGGATTCGGTTCGGCGTGTACCTCTCGCCGTGGGACAGAACCGAAGCGACGTACGGCGACTCGCCCGCGTACAACGAGTATTTCAAGAACCAGTTGCGCGAATTGCTCACCAACTACGGCGAGATTTTTGAGGTCTGGTTCGACGGGGCGTGCGGCGAGGGGCCGAACGGGAAACGGCAGGAATACGACTGGGCGGCGTACTACGCAGTCGTCAAAGAGTTGCAGCCAAACGCCGTGATCTCGATTTGCGGGCCGGACGTGCGCTGGTGCGGCAACGAAGCGGGGACGTGCCGGCCCAGCGAGTGGAGCGTCGTTCCCGAGGGTTTCAACGCGATGGCGGAAGACCTGGGCAGCCGGGATGTGCTGATCGAGGCCGTGAAAAACGGGAAGCGGCTGCTCTGGCTCCCGTCGCAGGTAGACACGTCGATCCGGCCCGGCTGGTTTTACCACCAGAGCGAGGACGGCAAGGTCAAATCGCTCGACCACCTGCTCGATATCTACTACGGGTCGGTGGGCGGCAACTCGCAGTTACTTTTGAACCTGCCGCCGGACAAGCGCGGCCGCATCAATGAAAACGACGTGGCCCGCCTCAAAGAACTGGGGACGGTGCTGCGGGCGACGTTCGCGAACAACCTCGCGCAAGGCGCAAAGGTCTCGGCATCGGCATGGCTGGAAGGCCACCGGCCGGAACTGATCGCCGACGGCGACAAGAACACGTACTGGGCGACCAGCGACGGCGTGACCATGGCGGAGCTTGTGATCGAGATGACAGAGCCGCAGACGTTTAACCGCGCCATGCTCGAGGAATACATCGCGGTGGGCCAGCGGATCGAGGAATTCGCGCTGGATGCGGCGGACTCCGCGGGCGAGTGGCGCGAGGTGGCGCGGGCAACCACGATCGGGCATAAGCGGCTGCTGCGGTTTGACGAGGTGACGGCGCAGCGTGTGCGCGTGCGGATCCTCGAGAGCCGCGTGTCGGCGACGCTGTCGAATTTCAGCCTGTTTTACGAGCCGCCGCTGGTTACAGCGCCCAAAATCAGCCGGGACCGCGATGGAAACGTGACAATCGAAGGCCGACCGGGCGTGGAACTGCGTTATTGGATCAGCGACAGCTCAGTCCCATCGTCGAGTTCGCGCCGGTACACCGAGCCGTTTCCGCTGCCGCGCGGCGGCGTGGTGAAGGCACTGGCCGTACCGCCAGACGGCGCCGGATATTTGAAGGCAGGCAGCCTGCTGAGCGAGGCGCAATTTGGCGGCGGACAGCCACAGGAAGCCGCGCCCACCGAGGACAAAAAGGCCGGATGGGAAACGCTGCAGCCGGACGCGGCGACGCAAACCGTCGCGCGGGTGACGGACTCGCACCCGCTGTCGGATCAGGCCAATGCGGGTGGCTGGAAACTGTACGAGCCGATGACGGACGAGTTTGAAGGGGGCACGCTGGACACGGCGAAGTGGCTGGACCGCAACCCCGATTGGCTGGGCAGGCAGCCGGCGTTGTTCTATCCCGGCAACGTCGAGGTGCGCGACGGCAAGCTGCACCTCTCGATGAAAAAAGAAGAAGCGCCCGACATGCCCCACGACAAAGGCTACCACGATTACACCAGCGCGGCCGTCCAGAGCAAGGACACGGTGCGGTACGGGTATTTCGAAGTCAAAGCCCGCCCCATGAACTCAGCCGGGTCCAGCTCGTTCTGGTTTTATCACAGCGCCGACGGGTGGTGGACCGAGATCGACGTGTTTGAGCTTGGCGCGCGCGCTAAAGGGTTCGAGCGAAAGATGAACATCACGGTTCACGTGATGAACACGCCCGTCACAAAAGATCACCAGCAGATTGGCGGCGCCTGGGAAGCCCCATTCGACCTCGCTGACGATTACCACGTCTACGGCCTCGAATGGGACGAGCAGGAACTGAAATTCTACTTTGACGGCATGCTCGTCCGCAGAGGAAAAAATACCGACTGGCACCAGCCACTCACGCTCAACTTCGACAGCGAAACCATGCCCGAATGGTTCGGTCTTCCCGAAGACAAGGACCTTCCTTCAACCTACAGCATCGAGTACGTGCGGGTGTGGAAAAAGGGAGAATCTCAATGACGCATGAGCTGGCTCTGAAAGCCGAGACAAGCTGTCGAGCGTTAGGAGTACAAAGAATTGCGAGGGGTTATGGAGTCCACTTCTGCTGAATGGCGCGAAGGTCTTCCTCCTTTACGCGCTCCTTCCGCAGGTCAAGCGGATAAAGCGGAAAGAGCCAGTCTTCCACGATCAGGTGTAAAGATTGAGGGGTGAGCACAACAATTGCAGAATCCCTCTCCATTAGGGCGAGAACTTCCATGTTCAGTTTGCGCATCGTATCCCATTCAAAGTCGTCGTCTATTTGTTGGGAGCGCCAGACCTGGGCAATAAGACTTAGCGCATGTTTAGAAAAACAGCCCGCTGTTTTCAGAGCAACCATTAGTTCCAAAATGCGTGAAGGAACTTCCAGCAACGATTCAACCTGACGTGGCGCCCACCAAGAATGATCTCCTTCGCTCTCCACATAGTCCACATAGACGGCATTCTCACGCCGCCACAGTAAGTTGTTGGGAAAGACCCAATCAACGTCGTTGGGCCCATCGAGATAGAGTTCTTTCCGCTCCAGGTTGACCCATCGTCTTACCCGGCCAAATGTGTCAGGCTTAGTCCAGAAATATTCTGCGTAGATACCCTTTGCCAGGTGGTCATTAAAGTATCCAAGTTGGCGCGAAAAACCGTCCTTATTACTGCGGGGACAGCGAATTGCATCTAGCAGTATAGTTGTTTTTGTCGCCTCCTCCTCTGCAGCCAGCCGTAATACTTCGGCCGCCTGACGATGTCCGGCGCTTGACAGTGCTTGCCATCCAGCATGAAGTTGCTCTGCGTTTGACGAACATAAAGCTAGGCCTTGCTCGCACTCTTCGAAGAGCTCGATGTCCTTCCTCATACAGAGGTCTTTTATAGCCCTTGTCTTCATAAAAACTGCCTCCTTGGGGCACTGGCGTCGCCGTGCCATCTCAGCCATCCCGGGAAGATGCCAGCCTCGGTTGAGCATATACAGAGCGCCGACTCATCTTCTACATTGCGGAGCGAGATGTCCTCGTGTGAGCGGTCAGTGTTTTTCGATGATGGAGCGGATGGTTCGCTCGCGTTTTTCGATGCTTTCGGTGAGTTTGAGTTGGACTCGGGCCCTGTTGAGGTTTTGGCCGTCGTACCTGGTCTTGAAATAGACGTTTCCGGCGATGAAATCTGCAAAGAACCGCAGGCCGAGTTCGAACGCGATCAGCCGCACCGAATCGTAGAGGTAATGGCGGTCGGCTTCGGTGAGGAATTCGCGGGCGTTGGCCATGTAGCCTTTGACGATGGCTTCGCACATGTCGGTGTCGAAATAGACGCGCTTGAGGTCGAGGACTTCCTCGCCGGCGGGGTTGCAGCACGACCGTAAACAATCGCCGAAGTCGTAGTGGATCAGGCCGGGCTTGACAGTGTCGAGATCGACGATACAGGTGCCTCTACCAGTGGCGTCGTCAATCATGATGTTGCTGATTTTTGGGTCGCCGTGGATGGGCCGGAGGTCGAGTTCGCCGTTGGTGCAGGCATTCTGCAGGATGTGGCACCACTCGCGGCGGTCTTGGATGAATTTATAGCACCGCTCGGCCTCGGCGGACGATTTCAGGAAGGCCTGGCACTGCGGCGTCTCGAGCGACCGGTCGAGCTGATCGAGGTACCCCGGCGTGATGTGGAAACCCACCAGCGTGTCGTGGAGCCGGTCGACCTCGAGGTTGCTGATCAGCCGCTGAAACTGGCCCAGGACGAACCCCGCTTCGTACGCGTGCTCGACGCTCTGGACTTCCCCATAGGAATGGGCCGACGCGATAAGGCTAATCGCACGCCAGTACTCCTGGTCGCTGTCGATGACGAAATCCCGGCCGTCCTTCGCCTGTATCAGTCTTGGCAACTGCCAGATCCGGTCGGCGGTGTCGGCTTCTTGTTCGAGCCGCTTGTGGACGTGCTCGGTGACGACGCGCATGTTCTCCATGATGTACTCGGGCCGGGGAAACACGCGTTTGTTGACGTGCTGCAGGATGAACCGCTCTTCGGAGAACGTGGTGCGGAACACCACCAGGTAGGTGTCATTGACGTTCCCGTCGCCGGTCGCGCCGACGGTTACCAGCCGGCCTGCAACGTTGAATTCCCGCGCCATGAGTCCAGCTTTCATGGGCAAAACCTCCTTATTCGGGCTTGATATCCGCGCGTTTCTTGGCTTCCTCGACCATGGCCTGCCAATAGGGGCGCAGGAACGGCGGGTTATCCATGCTGTCGAGCGCGTACGACCGGTCGGCCCGCTCGATCTCGAGCACCGCCGTGATCATCTCTTCCTGGTACCAGCCCGCCTCAGCCAGCGGAAGGCCGTTCGGGTCGCGGATGAACGAGCCGCCGCTCGAGGTCTGCTTGCCGTCCGGCGGCTGGCCAACCGTATTGGCGACGCAGTGGAACATGCGCGTGTTCGGCCCGACGGGCTGTTGCGCCCGGCCCGAAACCCGCTTCCACCACACCGCCTCGATTTCGTCGGAACTGCACGAGGGATGAAACAGGATCTGCGCGCCCGCCATGGCGGGAATTCGGTAGGTTTCGGGGTGCCTGCCGTCGCGGCATATCACCAGCGTGCAGAGGATTCCGTCGATGCTGAACAGGGACAGCTTGTCGCCGCCCCGGCAGTATTTCTGCTCATCTTGACCCGCCATATGAATCTTGGCGTACTGGTGGACGATTTCGCCCTTCGGATTGATAACGTGCGCGATGTTCAGGTAGCGGTCGGGGGTCGGCTCGATCGTTCCAGCAATGACCCAGATGCCGTTGTCGGCGGCGGACTCGCAGACCTGGTCGAGCGCTCCCCGCACGGCCATCGGGTCCAGCGCCGTTACAATCGGGAAATAATAGCTGGTAAGGTTGGCTTCCGGGAACACAACCACCCGGCTGCCCTCCTCGCTGGCCATTTCGATGTAATAAAGGGCGCGTTCAAGGTTATCCTCGAGCGGTCTCGCCCAGTGAAGTTGAACGCACGACACCTGAAGCGCCCGCGGCGGATTTTCAGTGCCCACAACAATCTCCGATTTCGCCAACGCATTATACGGGGCGCCGCGAAGAGGTGTAAAGCGTAATCGGTTCCGCACATTGAAATTCCAGCAGGCAAGGGCGCAGTATGAATGGCCGGAGGTACATCTCTGAAAACGGTTTGTTTTCTAATTGCAGGGCTTTCCGCTCTTACTGTGCCCCCGGAACATCAAAATACCTATGAACAGATAGTGGCCTACGAGAACCTGTTTCAAAACATTGAAATTGAGTACTACGGAGAGTCGTACAAACGCGATGAGACAGGAACACTTCAAAAGCAGGATTTGGCAGGCAGTATGGTTTATTACGCGAAGGGAAATCTGAAGCGTGAAGACGTTCATTATGACGGACTGAAACAAACGCTTACGAATCTCACCGACGGCGAGGTAGCAGCATCTTGGTCCAGATCAGATGAAGACGCTGCTGGGCAGGCGACAATTCAACGGGTAGAGGCTCTTAACCTGGCTATAGGCGTTGTTGAACTTCTTAATCCATTCTACCTGTACACGCATCCCGTATCGGCTCGCGAAGTTGGATTAGAAGTCATAGAAGAAACTGATGCAACGGTGACGGTTCGCCTTTACCATGGTAGTTTCGACTTCCGTTATGAAAAATTCGGCGAATATTTGCGGCCTTTGACCGTAGGCAGCCTTTATGTCCCAAAAGACGGTCCGCCGGAGGAAAACATTAGCCTGAGGTACCAGTACGGAAAAGGACCTGACGGCAAGGATTTGGTGTGTCCGGTGACTATCGAGCACATTAGCGAATTACACAATATTCACGTGACACACACACTAAAACGGGTGAACTTTTCGCCCCAACTGGACGACAGCCTTTTCGCTTTTAAGTTTGCGGAAGGCACATGGGTGAACGACACAATTGCGGGAATTTCGGAACGGAATTACGTTGCGGGACAGCCGCTCAGCTCTCTTGCGAATGAAATTGACAGCGGGATCAGTGATGGAAGTGACTCTGTAAAGTCTCCGGTCACACGCAAATCAGTCCTGGATACCGAGATCCAAGATCTCGAGGAAGCCGCCGGAGCATCCTCTCGAAGGAAAACAGTGGCAATCATTGCATGTCTTTTGCTTATCCCAATTTGTGCTGCCGGTTTCATCGCCTATTTTCGGAAGTTCTTACGCAGAAGGGAATTAGACTGAGAAGAAACTGGCTTTTTGTGGTATGTCTGACGTATCCTAGCTTGTTGAAACTTTAGGGTGTCCGCGCGGATCGACTGGAACAAGAGATCTCTTCCGGAGTCGTTCTTATGAAACTGGTTACACGCGCCATCTTCATTTTTGCCATGATCATCCTGTCGATCGTCTCGATGTGGACCACCTACGAGAGCCTTCACGACTCGATCTTGCCCACGCCGGAGATCCCAATCCGTCTGACGCCGACGATTGTGTGGAACTGCTCGGTATTTGCGCTGGCCCTGTCGGTGGCAATCGGGCTGATGCTGTACGCGCTGAAACTGGCCATCATTGACGAGCAGAAACGCCTGAACGTGTTGGGGGTGATAGGTTTAACGGTGGTTGGTTTCATCAGCATCTCGTTCAACCTGGACGTGTTCTACCGCTGGGCCCACCGGGACTTTTTCATCAATTATTCCACCAGCCGTGTCAAGACCGCCTATGAAGATTACCTCTCGCAGACGCAGCAGGCCCTCACGGTCAAGCGGGAAGAACTCCTCAAGAAAGTGGCCTTGCAGGAAGGCGAACTCGATGCCGAAGTGAAGGGGTTGCGCAAGGCGCCCGCCGGGTATGGCGTGATTGCGAAAAGCGAGGACTATCGACTCACCCTGCTCCAAAAGACGACGGCTGTCGAGTTGGACACCGTCGATGCGGCGATAGCCAAGAAACAGGAGGCCGATACCCTGTTGGCCAGCAGCATGCCGGCGACGCTGGATGAGGTCGAGAAACTCCAGCACGAGTTGCGCGTGCTGGTGAAAGACGTGGGGGCTGTTTCCAGCAAGCCGCTGCCGGAGCCGGTGCAACTCGAGAGCCCGTTGTTTGCCGTGTTCCGCAGACTGTTTGACTGGAACCAGTTGGGGATGGAGGAGATTTTCTTTGTCCTTCTGGCCTTTTTCCTTGATTTGGGCGACATCATCGGTTACAGCATGATCCCCGCCGCAAAGAAGAAACCGCGGTTGGCCCCCATAAGCGAACTGCCGGACTTTTTGAAGCCGGTGCCGGCTCTGCCCGTAGCCCTGGCCACCCTGCCGCCCAAACCCGAATACGAACCGATCATCCCCGAAACGGCCGAAGCCGCGTCGCCGCACGAACAAGCTCCGCCCAAAGTCGGCGCCGTTGGAGATGCGCCGCAGGAAGACGCCACACCCGAGCGGCCTGAGGTCGAAGCCGAATCGCGCAGGGCGCGCCGCGCCATAACGTTCCGGCGCAGGTAGAAGGGCTTCTTCAACCACAAAGAACGCAAAAAACTCATAAAATAAAGGTTTTTCTATGAGTTCTTTGCGTTCTTTGCGGTTAAATATCTAGTTTGAGCTGTCCATGAGGCCGAAGAGCAGTTCGGCTTCGGCGGCAACCGCGTCGTCGATTCGGGCTATGGCCTTGACCTTGACCGTGTTTTCCTTCACGCCGAGCAAGTCGGCTTCCACGACAATCTGGTCGCCCGGCACGACGTTTCGGCGGAACTTGGCTCTGTCGATTCCCAGCAGAAAAGCCATTTGGGGGGGTGCGCTTTTTTGTTCGTCGCGGCAGTCGCTGCAAATCAGCACGGAACTGATCTGCGCCATAACCTCGATCACCAGAACGCCCGGCATGACGGGCACGGTCGGCCAATGGCCCTGGAAGAACGGCTCGTTGACGGTGACGTTTTTGATGCCCACAACATGTTGTCGCGGCGTGTATTCGAGGATGCGGTCGACGAGCAGGAATGGGAACCGGTGCGGCAGGATCTTCATGATCATGGCTACATCGAGGGCCGGGGGCCTTTGTAGTTTGAGCTGATCTTCCTTGGCGGTGCTGTGGCCGTTGAGATACGCGGTTTTGATCTGCTTCGAGAACATCACGTTCTTCGAATGGCCCGCCTTGACGCCGATGACATGGCCCTTGATCCTGTGGCCGAGCAGGTACATGTCGCCCAGAAGGTCGAGCATCTTGTGCCGCACAAACTCGTCCGGGAACCTCAGGCCCTCGTTGAGGATGGCTTCGTCGCCGATGACCACGGCGCTTTCGAGGCTTCCGCCTCTTATGAGCCCCTGTTCCTGGAGCATCTTGACCTCGCGCAGGAAGCAGAATGTCCGGGCCGGGGCGATTTCTTTTTCGAAGGTTTCCGGCGTAATCGTGATGGATGCGTACTGGGTGCCGATCGCGACGTGGTCGTAGGCGATCGTCATCGTCATCCGGAACTCGTCGGACGGCAGGACGCTCAGCGTTACGTCTTCGTAACGGTAGAAAACCGGCTGGGTGATGTTGATGTATTTTCGGGCGGCCGGCTGGTCGACGAGGCCGGCTTTTTTGAGCGCCTGGAGGAACGGGTGCGAGCTGCCGTCGCCGTTGGGGATTTCCGGCCCGTCGAGTTCGATGGCGATGTTGTCGATGTCGAGCCCGTAGATGGCGGCCAGGATGTGCTCGACCGTATGGACCTTGGCGCCGTTGAGACCGATAGTGGTTCCGCGGGAGACGTCGATCACATGGTCGATGTCGGCCTGAATGGCGGGGTTGTTGGGCAGATCGACCCGGTAGAAGACCACGCCCGAATCGACCGGGGCCGGCTTGAACGTCATGGTGGTCAAACTGCCCGTGTGCAGGCCGATCCCGGAAAACGAAGTCTCTTTAGCTATGGTTCGCTGTTTTTCCATACAGTTGCTTTTCCAACTCTTGGACGCGCTGCTCGAGCACCTTGGCCTGGCGCGCGAGATCCGGCAAGCGCCTGGTTGCGGCCAGTATGCGCAACGACGTCTTGTGGTCCATGGCCGGGTATCCCGAAACCACCTGCCCGGCCCCTATGGGGCCGAACACCGCGGAACGACCCGCTATCGTGGCCCCGTCGGCGATTTGGACATGGTCGGCGATGGCCACTTGCCCGCCGATCGTAACATGGTTACCAATCACGGCGCTGCCGGCCACCCCGGTCATTCCGGAGATGACGCAGTGCTCACCAATCTGCACATTGTGGCCGATCTGGACGAGATTATCAATTTTTGTCCCTCGTCCAACGACAGTGCTGCCGAAGGTGGCGCGGTCGACGGCCGAATTGCTGCCAATCTCGACGTCGTCGCCTATCACGACATTGCCCACTTGCGGCACTTTAGCCCAAACAGAACCCATTGGAGCAAATCCAAACCCGTCTGTTCCGATCATTGCCCCGGCGTGAACAATACAGCGGTCGCCCATCCGTGTCCCCTCACGGATCACAACATTCGGGTAGATTACCGTATTCTCGCCCAGAGTGCAACCGTGACCAATGTAGACTCCCGCATATAAAACGCTGCCCCGCCCGATGATCACGTCGTCCGCGATGCGAACGAACGCATCCAGCGCGACGCCCTCCCCGATCTCAACGTTCTTGCCCAGGACGACCGTGGGGCTGATGCCGGTGGGATGGCATGCAGGAGTTTCAACATATTCCTGAATGACGCGCACAAAGGCCAGATACGGGCTGGAAACCTGGATAATCGGGCCTTTCCATTCCCGGATTTCGGGAGAAACCAGAACTGCGGACGCTTCGGAGGTCTCCAAGAACGGAATATATTGGCGGGTGCCGATGAAGCTGAGATCGCCGGATTGGGCTTGTTTGATCCCGTTGACCCCGGTGATACGAACCGTTGGGTCGCCGATAACGGCGCCACCGACGAGTTCGGCTATCTCACCTACCGACTTGTTCATATACCACGCCGCGCACACGCGCGCCGATTGCCAACCGGAATCGAGGTCGGGAACCGGCCCAGTTAATGGCGTCCGTTGCCGTTATTTGGAATTAGCGTTGAGATAATCGATGACTTTCTGGGAAATGTCAATTGCGGGGGCATAGAAAAGCGTACTCGTACCTTTACTGCCATCGATGATGAGGTGATAGTTTTCCGCATCGCCCATTTTCTGCACGGCGTCGTCGATATCGGTAAAGAAGCGCTTCATGAGTCGGCGCTCTCTGTCGTCGACCTCGGCCTGTTTTGTCTGGACCTTGGTCTGGTATTCCATAAGTTGTTTTTGGAGGGCCATTTCGCGTTCTTCACGCTCGGTGCTGGACAGGGAATCCCTTTGCTTGTCGTAGGTTTCTTTGGCTGTCTGCAGATCTGCAGAAAGCTTGTCGATCTCTTTATTCTCGGTTTCGACGTCGGATTCGAGTTTCTTTCTTTCGGCGGTGACTTTGTTATAGCTCTGCAAAACGGCGCGCCGGTCGACGATCCCGATTTTGTACTGAGAGACAGAGGCTCCGGACTCCGCGTGGAGCACGGTCGCCCCAGCGGGCGCGGCGACCACTATTTCTTGTGACGAGACAGAGGCAGGAGTCTCATGCGAGACTGAGGCTCCGGGCTGCGCGGCGGGGGCAGCCGGTTTTGCGTTTTTGTTCTGAGAAAATACCGCGCCCGTAAAAAAAACCAGACAAGCGGCGGCAACAGCCGCGCTGACCAACAGTCTGCGAACGTCCACGTAGAATTTCCTCTCTTCCTACCGCAGGAACTCCGACAACGCCCCCCCGGGTACGGCCGTTGCCGATTACGTTAAAACCCAAACAGCGCAATGCCTGCTGCCAGGCAATATGCAAACCCGCAAAGTAAAACAGAAGTATAGCACTACGTGCTTGCGTTTTCCAATAAGAACGACTTTCATACCGCGAAAACAAAGCCCGCCGAATGACTAAAAGCTGAAGCCGGTGCTGAGGTGCAGCCGGCCGCTGCCCTGGTAGTCTTCGGGGTTAATGGGGACAGCATAGTCAACACGGACCGGCCCGAGCCGCGGCACATCGGCCCCGAACCCGATCCCCGCGCTGTACTTGATCCCGCCGAGGTCGAAATCGCCGGTTTCTTTCCAGACACCGCCCGCGTCAACGAAGGTGTAGAGGCGGAATATGTCGGTGAGCTTGTACCGGAGTTCCACGTTGTTGAGCAGCCGCAGTTCCCCGCCGATAGGCTCCTTTTTGTCGTCGAACAGCCACATTCTGCGGGCGCGCGGCCCGATATCGCGGGATTCATAGCCGCGGACGGTGCTGCTGCCGCCGGCAAAGAACCTCTCGGAGATGGGCACCCAATCCGAACTGCCGTAGGGAACTACAAGCCCTTCGCTGGTTCGGTAGGAGAGGACGAGGCGGTTGTCCTTGCGGATCGGGAAGTACCATTTCGATTCGTGTTCGAGTTTCAGGAACTCGTTGTCGCCGCCGAACCCGCCGACCGTCCCGGCCAGGATGTGCCTGCTGCCGGTGGCCGCGTCGGCGCTGTTGAAGGTGCTGTCCCGCTCGATGCTCCAAGTATTGGCGATCGTGGTGGAAGGCTGCATTTCGCGCCGCCAGGTGGGCGTGTAGAGCCACCGCCACCCAAACTCGCTGTAGTCGACGTCGACGTAGCGGAACGAGGTCCTGGCGGTGACGAACGGGGAAAGCATTTTGCCAAACCGGATCTGGCCGCCCCGGGTGTCTTCGGTGTAGTCGGATTCCCGGCGGTACTTGTAGGACTCGTCAAAGATGTCGAACCCGAACGCAAGCGGCTGCCCAAGAATTTCCGGGTCGGTGAAACTGATGCTGTACCTCGAGGTGGTTTCGCCCAACTGAATGCGGGCCGAGAAGATCTGGCCGCCCCCCGAAAACCGGGGCCAGTTGCCTATATCGAAGTTGGTGAACTTCAGTTCGGCAAATCCGCTGATGCCTTCGTCGGTGCTGTATCCGGCGCCGAAATTGAAGTTGTTTGTCTTACCTTCCTCCACGTCGACGAGGAGGTCGGAATACTGATCGTAATCTTCAAGGTCGTGCAACGTAATGCGCACGGCGTCAAAGTAGCGCGTGCCTTGCAGGCGCTGTTCGCTGAGCTTGATGGCGGTCCCGTCGTACCTGTCGCCGGGCGCAATCAGGAGCTGGCGCCGGATCACATCGTCGCGCGTGACCGTGTTGCCGGTGATTTCGATCTCGTTAAGATACTTGAGGTCCTGTTCCTGAACCCTGTGTACCACGTGGGTGGTGTGTTGCTCGCGGTCGAGGGTGACTTGAGGCGTGACCGTGGCATTGACATACCCGGCGTCCTGGTAGCCCTTTTCGATCAAACTTGCATCTTCGGCGACCTGTCCCTTGTTGTGGACGTCGCCGGGGCGGACCTCAACAACTTTCACCAACTCGTCATCGTCGAAAACGACATTGTTGGCCACCTCCAGCGTGTCGACTTTGTACTGGGGCCCTTCGGCGACCGTAATATCCAGTTCCATCCGTTTGCCGGAGGGGGTGTAATTGATGTCGGTGGAGACAATTTGGGCTTCGAGATGGCCGACGTTGCCGTAGGTATCGACGATGTTATCCAGGCCTGTTTCGAGTTTTTCTTCATTGTACTTGCCGCCGAAAAACAGGAACGCCGGCCGGATCCCGAGTGCTTTGCGCAGCCGACGGTGAGACAGGGCCTGGTTTCCAATAAAATCGATGTCGCGGATGCGGGCGCGCCGGCCTTCCTTGATGTCATAGGTGATGCGAACCCTGGATGCGCCGATTTCTTCGACGTTAATGTCTACGGTCGTATTGGCAAATCCCCTTTGCTCGTAGAGACTGAGGACGGCGCGGCGTTCTTCGTCGTAGAGGTCGGGCGAGAACGAATCACCCTGGCGGCAGGAGAGGACGCCGCGGATTCGGCTGGCGCGCATCTTGTTGTTGCCGATGATGTTAATCTGGTCGATGATGCGCTTTTCCTGCACGATGTACGTAAGCGCGACCCCGCCTTCAACCGGCTGGGCATCGACCTGGACGCTCTCGAAATGGCCGAGATCGTACAGCCTTCGGATATCCCGGGCGACCGCGGCGGGATTGTACTTCTGGCCCGGCTGGACCTCGAGCTGCGACCGAACCGCCTGTTCGCTGACCCGTTCGATCCCCGAGATTTTGACTTCTTTTACCTCAAGTTCATTCAAGTTCTGAGCGACTGCGCTGGCGCCAACCACAATCGCCAGCGCCAACGCGGCCACCACGTACTTTTTCAAGAGGTATTACCCTCCGCTACTGGCACCGCAGCCTGCAAGAGCAGCTTCTTCTCCTCCGAAGAGGGCCGCACTTCGATCTGAGTGCCCGGTTCGAACTCACCCTTTAACAGCAGCTCGGACAATGGATCTTCGAGGTATTGCTGCACGGCGCGGCGCAATGGCCTCGCTCCGTACTCCTCGTCCGTCCCCACTTGGACAATGAACTGCTTGGCCTCGTCCGTCAGGACAAGCTCAAGGTTCCGTTCAGCGAGTCGTTTTAACACTTCCCCGACTTCGATGTCAACCACCTTCATGAGCTGCTCGTGGTTCAACCGGCGGAATACAAGCACTTCATCTACCCGATTCAGAAACTCCGGATTAAAGACTTTGCGGATTTCCTCCATCACGCGATCTTTCATCCGCTCGTAGAGGTTGTCGGCGGAATCGCGCTGGAACCCAACCGTGGTGCCCTTCCCAATGCGGCGGGTCCCCACGTTGCTCGTCATGACTATCACCGTGTTGCGGAAATCTATTCTTCGGCCTGTGGCGTCGGTCATGAAGCCTTCCTCGAGGACCTGCAACAGGGCGTTGAACACGTCCGGGTGGGCCTTTTCGATTTCGTCAAACAAAACCACCGAGTACGGTCTGCGCCGCACTTGCTCGGTGAGCTGGCCGCCCTCGTTGTAGCCCACGTACCCCGGGGGCGCGCCCGCAAGACGAGACACCGCAAATTTCTCCATGTATTCGGCCATGTCAATGCTTATCAACGCTTCCTCGCTGCCGAAAAGGAACGTCGCAAGCGCTTTGGCCAGCAACGTTTTGCCGACGCCCGTCGGGCCCAAAAACATGAATGAGCCGACCGGCCGCTTCGGGTTTTTCAGCCCCGCCCGCGACCGTTGGATCGCCCTGGCAATGGCGTCGATGGCCGGTTCCTGGCCGACTACGGACTTGAGCAGTTCGTCGCGCATCCGCAGCAGCCGCGCGCTTTCCTTCTCCTCGAGCTTGGTGAGGGGGATGCCGGTCCATTTCGACACGATATAGGCGATGTCGTCTTCCGTAACGACGGTTTCGGCGGAATCGCGCTGTTTTTCCCAATCCCGCTTTCTGTCGTCGAGCTTCGCGATAAGGGTCCGCTCCCGGTCGCGAAACGAGGCGGCCCGCTCGTATTCCTGCTGGCGAATCGCGGACTCTTTTTCCTGGGTGACGCGCTCGATCTCGAGCTCGATCTCCTTGAGTTCGGCGGGCCGCGTGGTGATGCGGAGCCGGGCCCGGCTGCCCGCCTCGTCAATCACGTCGATGGCCTTGTCCGGCAGAAACCGATCGCTGATGTACTGATTCGACAGGCGGGCCGCGGCGATCATGGCCGCTTCGGTGAACTTCACGCGATGGTGGGCCTCGTAGCTGTCGCGCAGGCCCCGGATGATTTCTATGGTTTGCTCGACGGTCGGCGGGTCGACCAGGATCATCTGGAACCGCCGGGCGAGGGCGGCGTCTTTTTCGATGTACTTGCGGTACTCGTCCATGGTGGTTGCGCCGATGGTCTGCAGTTCGCCGCGGGCGAGCGCCGGTTTGAGCATGTTGGCGGCGTCGACGGCGCCTTCTGCGGCGCCGGCACCGACGATGGTGTGCAACTCGTCGATGAACAGGATGACGTTATCGGCCCTGCGGATTTCTTTCATAATGGACTTCAGCCGTTCTTCGAACTGGCCGCGGTACTTGGTGCCCGCCACAACCCCCGCCAAATCGAGCGTCAGCACGCGCTTGCGAAGAAGCAGGTCCGGCACGTCGCCGCGCACAATCGCTTCCGCCAAACCCTCGACGATGGCCGTCTTGCCAACGCCGGCCTCGCCAATCAGGACGGGGTTGTTCTTGGTGCGGCGGGACAGGATCTGAATAACGCGCTCGATCTCGGCTTCGCGGCCGATAACCGGGTCGAGCTTGCCTTCCTTGGCCAGTTCGGTCAGGTCGCGGCCAAACGTATCGAGCGCGGGAGTAGTGGATTTTTTGGCTGGCTGCGGCTGTGCCCCGGGCCGGCCCTGCTCGCCCAGCAAGCGCATGATCTCCGTATGCGTCCTGCCGAGGTCGATTTTCATGTCCTGCAAGACTTTAGCGGCGATTCCTTCCCCTTCCCGGAGAAGGCCCAGCAGGATATGCTCGGTGCCGATGTAGTTGTGATTAAACCGGCGTGCTTCCTCAACCGCCAGTTCCAGGACCTTCTTGGCGCGCGGCGTAAAAGAAATGTCTTCGCTGGACACGCGCGCCGACGATGGCGCCATCTGCTGCTCAATTTCGGACGCGATGCCTTCGGTGTCCGCGCCGAGGTTTTCCAAGGCGCGGGCCGCGATCCCTTCCGGTTCCCGGCAAAGGCCGAGCAGAATGTGTTCCGTGCGGACGTACTCGCTGCCGAGCCGGGCCGCCTCTTCGCGCGCAGCGCTCACAACGTGCCGGGCGCGTTCCGTAAACCTCTCCCACATATTGACTTATACCCTTTCTATACTCCATGAGCCGGCGGAGAACCGATCACGTCCGCCCTTCTTAGCCGCTTTAGCCTACCAATCTCTCATTTATACCACCAAAACCGGGTTTTTGACACCCCTCCAGCCGGCTGTTCAAGAAGGGGCCGCAACTAGGGTTTCCGCTCCTGGCAAAACCGCGCCCGGAACAGGTCGGCCCGTTGTATGCTCAAAGTCCATTCGTTGGTTTCGTGGTCGGCTTTTATCTTGAGATGGGCGCTCTGGGAGGCAAAAACCAGTTCAGTAAGCCGCTGGAGGCTGTAGCCCTTCAGCAGTCCCGTGTCTACGCCGAGCCGAATCGACGAAAGCAGGCTGAGCGCCTCGGAAAAACCCAGCAGACGGGCGCTCCGCGCTACCCCAAGCGCACGCGCCACCCGGTCTTCCAGCCGCCGGTGCTCACGGGCCATGATGTTCTTACGGGTGTCGGTTTCGCGCCCGATGATTTCGCCCGCCGAATGGCGCAGGTGAAACAGCATTTCCTCCTCGGACACCCCCAGCGTGTTCTGGTTTGCCAGCACGAACAGGTCGCCCTGGCTATCGTTGATGTCGCCGTACAGAATCCCGGAAAGGTCGTAGTACAGGGCCTCAGCGAGGCTCGGCTGGTGGTGGATAAGGGCGAGGCGACGGTCCGTTTCGGCGGCGACGAGACCGCGGGCCGGTTGGGCGGCAACCATGGACTTTTGGCCGTTCAACACCTGGCGGCGCTGCCGGAGGGTCTGCAGGAGGGGCGGAAGCCCGTTTTCCATGACGAGCGCCGGCAGGTGAAGCATCACGCTCGCCTTGAGGCCCGTGCCCACATGGGCTATCGACCGCGTCAGGAACCCGAATCTCTTGTCGAATGCGTAATCGAGCATCCCGGCGAGGGTGTCGTCGAGCAGGTTAATCCTGGTATGGAGTTCCTGGAATTGGAGCCCGGGGCCGATGGCGGTGAGGCACAGATGGTTGGCGCCGTTGACGGCTATGCTGAGTGACTGCTCTTCGGTCACGTATACGCCCGCGTGCAGCCGGCCGTTAAGCAGGTCAAACGGCGCCAGCCGCCGCTCCGCGAGCAGGTAGGCTTCCCGGGGATCGATGCCGGACAGTGAATAATACTGGCCCGAGGAGAGCATACCGAGGTTTTCCAGGACGCCAAGGATACGCTCCTCGACGGCCCGTTCCTCGTCTTCGGAGGAGGCCCCGGGGAACGCGAACCCGGCCAGATTCCGCATCAGACTGCACTGGGAGAAAAGGCCAATAGCGGGCTGCGGGCCCGTCCCGGCGATCCAGGGGATCTTGGCTACAAGGGAGTCCAACATCAGTTGATTTTCTCCTCGGCGCTGGCCAGGGCGGCCTCGAGTTCACGGATTTCGTCGCGCAGTGTGGCGGCCTCTTCATAGCTTTCGGTTTGCAGGGCGCTGCGCAGAAGGTTCCTTTTTGTTTGCAAACTCGAATTGAGGCGGGAACGGACATCATTGACCCGCGGGCTTTTTCCAACATGCTGGATGGCGCCGTGCGCGTCCATCAAGATAGGCTCAAGTTCTTCGGTAAACGAACTGTAACATACGGCGCAGCCGCATTCGGCCGCCTCCACCAGCCGGGTCAGCGGGGTGCCACAAGATCGGCACAGCCGACGGCCCCGCCGCCGGCCCGTCTCGAGGCTGACCGCCGACGCAAGGCTGCGCGCCGAAGAAACAGGTCCCGATAACTCAAACCCGGCCTTGCCGCCTTCCTGATGGTCGGCGAGGCATTCGGCGCACAGGTGCTGCTCGGTTACTTTGCCGTCGACTACTTCTGCATACCGCACGGTAGCCAGATTCTTATGGCATTTTTGACAGAGCATTCAATAAAACCTCTATTTAAGTATACCATTGAGCAGAGGCTTTGTTCCAAGTCATAAGGGCCGGAGATTCTTGTGCTAACTCCTCGTTACGGCTGTACTTAACGAGCTGCAACCGCGCCACTGCGGCCGTTCAGCCCCGGCTGAAACTGTCTGTGCCTTTCCCTGCTAACAAGCCGCGGAATACGCTTATTGCCGCAGAACCCTTACGCCGGCGCCGTTTCGGCCATGGCCGACGCAATAAGGGCGCGCATCTTTTCCATGCCGGTTTTTGCCACCAGGGCCGGGTCCTGCTGCCAGTATTCGCGGTTGAACATCTCGAGAGAAAGCGGCCCGCGGTAGTCGATTTCGCGCAGCAGGTGGAGTGCCCGTTTCAGCGGGAGAATCCCGTCGCCGGGGTAGATTCTGTGCTGGTCCTCGAGCTCTTCCCGGGGCGGGCTGGCCGGCACATCATTCCAGTGAAAAACCGCAATGAAACGACCGTTGAGGTGGCGGATGCCTTCGAACCCCGAGCCGCCGCGGTAGAGGTGGAACGTGTCGGCGACGAGGCAGGCATCGGGATCGTCGGCGTCCAGGGCGATTGCCGCGCCCTGCCCCAGCCGGTGGACGCCCTTGAGAAACCCGACGAATTCGCACGCCACGATGATGTTGTAGTCGTCGCGGCCAATTTTGATGAGGTCGCGGTACCTGTCGGCGCCCCACTTCAGGTCGAAATCGGGGCGGTCGGGCGCGGGGATCGCGGCCACGTGTTGCGACCCCACGTCCGAGGACCGCCGAATGCGTTCGCGGGTCGCCGGAAGGGATTCCTCCCATTCGGGCTGGGTCGGCGGCATACAACTCCACAGGCCGATCACATTGGGCACAAACAAGCCGCGGTCCCGGATCTCGCCTGCGAGGTCTTTGAGGCTGCCGCCCGCGGCTTCGTGTTCCTCCAGTTCGTTTATCCAGAGCTCGATGCCGTCGTAGCCGGCTTCTGCGGCAACCCTGATTTTGTCTTTGAGCGGGGTGGGCCGGATGACGCTCGAATTGATGCAAATCGGCCACCGGCTGGCTCCACCCTGGTACATCTTCGCGGTGGCCGACGCCGACGCCGACCCCGTTTGAGCGGAAGCGGTGAAAGCCCCCGCCGCGGACGCAGCTCCCGCCCCGGCTGTGAGTTTGAGAAACAAACGACGATCCATGACGCACCCTCGGGTTAATAGGTGTTCAAGCGGCGGCATTCTGCGGACGCATTCTGGCACAAAACCACGAGAAATACCAGTGATCGGAGAAAGCCACAATCCGCACGTAAGAAATTGTCCGGGCGGCGTGTCAACCAGATTGTGCAAAAACCACGTCATTTCTCGGCGGTTTCCGCGCGAGGGTCCCATCAAGGCACTCATGCCATCATTTTCACCGCTGGCATCACAAAAGATCCCCGTCGTTTATGTCCTTTTCGTCCCTTATGTCCCTTCGTTACGTGCGGATTTGGGGAAAGCGGAACCGTGATTATTTCAGCAGTCTTCTGCCTTCGGACGATTTGATGCCCGATATGATGCGCTGGAATCCTTCCTCGTTGCTGCATGCGCTGATCGCTTCTTCTTTCGTCACCAGCCCGGACTGGTAGAGTTCGACGGCGTGCTGGTCAAACGTCTTCATGTCGCTGTCGACTTCGATGATGCCGGACAGTTTGTCCAGCTCGCCATCGAGAATGGCGTCGCGCACGATCGGTTTGCCCCCCAGGAGGATCTCGACGCACGGGATGCGGCCGCCGCCTGCCCGCCTGAGCAGGCGTTGGCACACCACGCCGCGCAGCGAGTAGGCCAACTCCTGCCGGATCAGGTCGCGCTCGCCCTGGGGGAAATAACTGATGACGCGGTTGACGGTATCGACCGCCGTCATGGTATGCAGCGTGCTGAACACGAGGTGGCCGGTTTCGGCGGCGCTGATGGCGGCCCGGATGGTTTCCATGTCGCGCATTTCGCCCACGAGAATGACGTCGGGGTCTTCGCGGAGTGCGCCGCGCAGGCCGTTGGCAAACGAGAACGTATCCCCGCCGACCTGGCGCTGCGACACAATGCTTTTCTTGTCTTTGTACACGAATTCGGTGGGGTCCTCGATCGTAATGATGTGGGCGTGCCGTTTTTCGTTGACGTAGTCCACGAGCGAGGCCAGCGTGGTGGATTTACCCGAGCCCGTGACGCCGCAGACCAGGAAGAGCCCGCGGTGGCTGTCGGCGATGTTTCGTACGACGGCAGGGATGTTAAGCTGTTCGAACGGGGGCGGCTCTTCCGGGATGAGACGGATGGCGATGGCGACGGCGCCCTGCTTGTAGTAGCCGCTCACGCGGAGGTAGCCCACGCCCGCGGCGTGGAACTGCCAGCTCGTTTCGCGCTCGGCGATGAGCCGGTCGAGTTCTTCCTGGCTGCCCAACTGGAGCGCGAGCACCTCCATGTCGGCTGCGGTGAGCGCCGGCAAATCGAGAGGCACCAGGTCGTTGTCGATCCGCAGGAAAGGGGGGGCGCCTGCCCGGATGTGAAGATCCGAAGCGTTCTTCTCGCGCATCAACTCGATCATGACGTTGATGTTGAACCCGCGCTCAATGTAGCTCAGCACCTTCACCTGCCAGGACTGGGAGTGGGTGGGGCGCGCGGCCGCCTGCGCAATCAGATCGTCGACAGGCCGCAACTGGGGCAGGTGGCGCCACTCGAACGGGGGAAGCGTGAGCGTGCAATCGCCGTTGTTGAATTGCACATGCACGTTGAACGGCAGCTTGCGGCACTGTTCCTGGATCTGCTCGGGATGGAGGCTCGGCTTGTATGCAAACGACACACGCAGATTGTCAATCCGCTTGGAAAAGTCCGGCGCCTTCGCCGTCATTTCACACGATGGCGAAGAGAAATGAACCTCTTCAGGGAGCCCTGTTTCACGCGTCAGTTCAGTGATGCCTACGCGGAAAATGTCCAGTATGGTGTCGCTGGATTTACTGCCAATAAACATGGATGCCTTCCCTTCGCGCGCCCCAATTCGTCACTACACTAGAAGAACTCCTGTATAGCAGAAACAACCTGACGGCAGGAGGCTAGTCTAGCACGCGGCCGCGCCCGTGTCAAAGGAAGATCCACAAAAATCAGCCAAAATCGCAGTTTTTTTGAAAACCAATTTTCCATCGAGAAACGAGTTGCGCACATGTAAAAAAACTGCGAATTCTATGCAACCGTCACTAAAACTCCTACCCCATGCCTGCTTGAGGGCTCCCTTCGTTCTGTTCAAATGTCGAATCTCAAATCTGAGATCCTCTTCAGCCAGTCCCTTTACATCCTCAGCCTTCGGCCCCTCTCTTTGTTCTCCTCCGGACTCCGGACTCCAGACTGTTCTTGCTTCCACTAGATACGCTGATATAGGATAAGGAGCGCGAGCGGTTGTTGTTGGCTCGGATCATGTGGGACCGAGGGTGCGGGCACAATGGATTCAACTGGGCGTAAGGAATTATTCAGGAGAAAAGAGATGAACAATCAGCATGGTGAAGGAATGAGCCGGAGGACGTTTGGCAAGCTGTCGGCGGCGGCGGGTTTCGCGGTCGTAACGGGAAGAGCATTCGCCGCGGATGTCAACACGGACACGTTGCGCGTGGGTTTGATCGGGTGCGGCGGCCGCGGGACCGGCGCTGCCGAAAACATGCTCGAAGGCAATGACAACGTGGTGCTGGTGGCGATGGCCGACGTGTTTGAAGACCGGCTCAAATCGTCGCTCGACCGGCTGAAGAATAACAAGAAACAAAAGGTGGCGACCAAGGTGGCAGTCGACGAGGGACACTGTTTCACCGGGTTCGACGCCTACAAGAAACTCCTGGAGACGGACGTGAACGTGGTGGTTCACGGCGCGCTTCCCTACTGCAGGCCCCAGCATATTACGGCCGTCATTGACGCCGGCAAGCACCTGTTCACCGAAAAACCGGTCGCAGTCGATCCCGAAGGCATCCGGATGGTGATGGCGACCGCCGAAAAAGCCAGGGAGAAGAAACTCAGCATCGTGGCCGGGACGCAACGGCGCCATCAGAAAGAATATGTCGAAACCGTCAAACGGATCCGGGATGGCGAGCTCGGCAAGATCCAGGCATTGCGCGCGTACTGGTGCGGGAGCCTGCCGTTTTGCCATGAGCGCAAGGCGGAGTGGAGCGATCTCGAATACCGGCTGCGCAACTGGTACGGGTACTGCTGGGTGGCCGGCGACAACATCGTCGAGCAGCACGTTCACAACCTCGACGTCATGAATTGGGTGATGGGCGGGCCGCCGAAACGCGTGTTCGCCATGGGCGGCCGGTCGTGGAAGACGCCGGATGAGAAATACGGCGATATCTTCGACCATTTTGCCTGCGATTACGAATACGAGGTTGACGGCGAGCCCGTGCGCATGACGAGTTTCAGCCGGCACTGGAAAGGCTGCGCCGAGGGCGTGTTCGAAGAAGTCGTCGGCACGAAAGGCACGAGCGACTGCCGCCGGATCGGCAAGAAGAAGGTGGAAGGCGGGATCGATCCGTACGTTCAGGAGCACATTGACCTGATCGCGAGCATTCGTGGCACGGGCCCGTACCTGAACGAGGGCGTGCAAGTCGCGGAGAGCACGATGACGGCCATCATGGGCCGGATGTCGGCGTACACCGGCCAAAACATCCTGTACAGCAAGGCGCTCGAAACCGATCTGAACATCGTGCCGAAAGAATTCGATTTCAGCAAGCCGTATCCGGTCGGGCCGGTTCCCAACCCCGGTTGGCAGGCGTAACCCCGGGATAGAGGAGGGTCAAAAGATGGATCGTCGCCAGTTTCTGACGGCGTGCGCGGCCACGGCGGGCGGAATCGCCCTGATGAAGCCCCTGAAGGCGTTCGCTGCCCCGCCGGCCGGCAAGCCTTTTTCGAAGGCCAAGCTCAAAATGTCCGCGCCCATCAGTTTCTTCCCAGGTGAGACGCCGGAAGAAAAGCTGGACGTGGTAGCGGCGTGGGGCCTTCCGGCCTATGAATGGCTTGGGCCGAGCGGCGATTTTGCATCGTTGCGCAAAAAGGCCGACTCGCTGGGATTGGTGCTGAGCTGCACGAGCGGCGCCGGCTCGATAAAGCCGGGGAAGGATAAGGCTCCCCAGATGGTGCTTCCTTCGGATCGGGACCGGCTCGTCGAACAGTTCAAGCAGAACGTACAGATGGCGCACGCGCTTAACTGCAAGCGCCTGATCGGGCTGGCCGGAGACACGCGTGAAGACGCCTCGTTTGAGGAACAGACCCAGAGCGTGATCGACAACGCCAAGCGGCTCGCGCCGATCGCCGAGCAGGAAAACGTCATCCTCGTGCTCGAGATGCTCAACCCGCTGGTCGATCATAAAGGTTATTTCCTGACGCGGACCGATCACGGCGTGCAGATCGTCAAGGCGGTCGGCAGCCCGAACGTGAAGCTGCTGTTCGACATCTACCACCAGCAGATCACCGAAGGCAACGTCATCCGCAACCTGACCGAGAACATCGATTACATCGGCCATTTCCACGTCGCCGACAATCCCGGCCGCAAAGAGCCGGGAACCGGCGAGATGAACTACACCAACATCTTCGCGGCAATCGCCAAAACCAACTACGACGGGTTCGTCGCGCTCGAGTGCGGCCATTCCACGAAGAATTACGAAGACACGTTGAACGCCACGCTGAAGTGCCTGGGCTTGGCGTAAAAGGAACCAGCGGGGCCCAGATTAGCCGGGCTCCTCATCTTTTTGCAGCGCGGCAATGGGAGTTGCCTGAAGATGCGCAACCCGTCTCGAGCGGTTGTTCTTGCCCTCGTTCTTGTCTCGGGCATGGCGCGCGCGGCGGATGACGCGCGGCTTGGGCCGGTTTATGTGCTGAACATTACCGCGCCCGACGAGGCCGCCCTGCACGCGCTTGTAGAGGCCGGCTACGACGTGGCCTCCGTCCATAGGCTGACCGCGACAATCTACGCAACCGCGGCCGAGCGCCAAACGCTGCTGGCCACGGGCTGGCCGGTGGTCGAGGTCGACCAGACTGCCGATATCGAGAAAACGCTCGGCGTCTACCACACCTACGCCAGCCTGAAAACCGAACTCCAAACCTACGCCGCGCTGCACCCTGACATCTGCCGCCTCGAGAGCCTCGGGCAATCGGTGCAGGGGCGGGATCTCTGGGCAATGCTCATCACCGACTACCCGGACGTGGACGAGGACGAGCCGGAGTGCAAGTTTGTCTCGACCATACACGGCGACGAGCCCGTCGGAATGGAGCTTTGCCTCTACCTGATCGACCTGCTGCTGAATCAGTACGGCACCAACGAGCGCATCAACTCACTCGTGGACAACACGGCCCTCTGGATCGTCCCGTTGATGAATCCTGACGGGTTGGAGAACAAGGACCGGCGGAACGCGCAAGGCTACGATCTGAACAGGAAGTTTCCCAACTATCCCGACGAGTTCACCGGAACAATCTTCAACACGCCCTTGGACGTGGCGGGGTTGCCGCCGGAAGTGGCACACATTATGAACTGGACTGCGCAGGAAAGCTTCTCGCTGGCCGCCAACTTCCACACCGGCGCGCTGGTGGTTAATTATCCTTACGACCACGAAGAGGGCATACCTTCGGGGCAGCCGGCCCCGTCGCCCGATGACGCGCTGTACCAAAACATCTCGCGGGCGTATTCGATTCACAACGGGCCGATGTGGAGCAACCCCGAGTTTGAAGACGGAATTACCAACGGCAGCGACTGGTACACCATCACCGGCGGCATGCAGGACTGGGACTACCGGTTCGCGGGCTGCAACCATGTGACGGTCGAGCTGTTCAACACCATCAAAAAACCGGACGAATCGACCTTGGCGCAGCTTTGGGAGGACAACCGCGAGTCAATGCTGGCCTACCTCGAGTCGGCCCATATCGGGGTGCGCGGAATCGTGACAGACGCGGAGACCGGCGCGCCGGTGTATGCGCAGGTGCGGGTCGAGGGCAACAGCCAGCCCGCGTTCACCGACCCCGACGTGGGCGATTACCACAGAATGCTGCTGCCGGGCGCCTACACGATTGTGGTGTCCGCGCCCGGGTACCGGACGCGCCGGATCGAGGGTGTTGTGGTGGGCGAGGGCCCTGCGGTTGTGGTTGACGCAGAAATGGAAATACAGCCAACGCCGGTATCGCCGTTTTTCCGGTTGTTGCTGATGCTGCTCCTGGCGATTTTCGGGCTGCGGCTGATTTTTGGCAAATCAATGGAACAATCCGCATCGGCGGCGATTATGCTGCTGATCTTCTGTTGCCCTTACCCCGTTCCCAAATAACCCAGAGATTGCAACTGTTCTATCAGGGCCTCATCGACAAACGACTTGCCTTTGCCGCCAAAATCCCACTTGTATTTTTTCCGCCATTCCCCCAGCATGAACAGAAGCCACCGGACAACGTCGGGCCGTTCGCCCGCGATGTTTTCTTGCTCGCACGGGTCCAAGCGCAGGTCGTACAACTCCTTCCGGCCGTATTGCAGCACGATATAGCCGTCGCGGCCGCACCGCTCAAAATTGTTGATCCATGGCACGTGCCGCTCCCGCGGGTTGTGGACAAGCCGGTAATCCTTTGTGCGCAGCGTCAGGATCAGGTCCTCGAATTCCGACACGGCAGGCCGTTCTTCCTCGGGCCGGCCAAGCGCAAGCCCCGCCAGGCTGTCGCCCTGGTGCGTCGGGAGCGGCGGGAACCCGAGCAGGTCGAGGATGGTGGGGGCGATCCGCAGGTTTTCAACGACGTCGGGGACGCAGACACCGGCCGGAATCCTGTTTGGCAGTCGCAGAATCAGCGGCACGTGGAGGCTGCTGCCATAGACTGACGCCAGGTGGTAGAAATACCTGAATGATCGTACAACTCCTCGCCGTGGTCGCCGGTAATAATCAAGAGCGTGTTTTCTTCGAGCCCCTTTTGCCGGAGCCAGTCCAAGACGCGGGCGATCAGCGAGTCGGCGTAAGCCACTTCCGCGTCATACATGGCCTGGATTGCCTCGAGTTCCTGCTCCGTCAAAGCCTGCTGAACGAGCGTGATGCCGTTCAGTTCGTAATCCTGCGCAGCCCCATGTCTGGAGCAACTCGATGTACTGCGAGCAACAATACTGCCCGGCCATACTTCTTCAACCACTTTACCACGGTCTCCGAGCCCGGGATCCCGTACCTGCGCCGAGCCTCCGCAACACTTTCCAGCACGCCCGTCTCCAGTTCATTGACCACTTGCAGCTTAAAAGCCTCGCTGTACCGCACAATCGTCGCCCGTCCCATAACACCTGCTCCTTTCTCTTTCCAGGTGTCAACCTATACCAGGACGAGACAAGTCGACCCCATACCCCATACCCGCCCCAGCTTCGTCTCGCCCCCCGCCCCCATGCTATACTCAAACCGGCACGGCCATAAGGACAACCGCGGCTGAGGTAAATACATGAACGACAAGCTCTTTGGCACCGACGGCATACGCGGCGTCGCAAACGTCTATCCCATGACGGCCGAAATCGCCCTCAAAGTGGGCCGGGCCGCCGGCGCCGTGTTCCAGCAGGAAGACCGCCCGCATACCATCCTCATCGGCAAAGACACCCGCCGCTCCGGATATATGTTCGAAAACGCCCTGACCGCCGGCCTGTGTTCGGTGGGCGTCAATGTCCTGCTGGTCGGCCCGCTGCCCACCCCCGGCGTCTCGTACATCATGCGCAGCCTCCGCGCCGACGGCGCCATCATGATCTCCGCATCGCATAACCCTTACCACGACAACGGGATCAAGTTCTTCGGCCGCGACGGCTACAAGATCCTCGACAGCGTCGCCGACGAAATCGCACGGCTCGTCTTCGCCGAACCCAACGGTATCAGCCTGTCCGCCGACCGGATCGGCACCGCCAGGCGGATCGACGACGCCGTCGGCCGCTACATCGAGTTCGTCAAAGCCTCGTTCCCCAAACGGATGCGGCTGGACGGCCTCAAGATCGTCTGCGACTGCGCCAACGGCGCCTCCTACAAAGTCGGCCCATACACCCTGCGCGAACTCGGCGCCGACGTCATCCCCATCTGCGACCGGCCCGACGGCCGCAACATCAACCTCAACTGCGGCTCCGAACATCCCGAAGAAATGCGCGCTACCGTCATCCGCGAGCGCGCCCACCTGGGCATCTCCTTCGACGGCGACGGCGACCGGATCATCATGGCCGACGAACACGGACGCATGCTCGACGGCAACGCCATACTCGCCATACTCGGCATCGACCTCCTCGAACGCGACGCGCTCCCCGGCAAAACCGTCACCACAAACATCGTCGCAAACGCCGGGCTCGAACGAGCTCTCGAACAGTACGGCGGCAGCGTCCTGCGAACCCAGGTCGGCGACCGGTTCATTGTCGAAGCCATGCGCGAACGCGGCCTCGTGCTCGGCGGCGAAAGCTCCGGCCACATTGTCATGCTCGAACACAACACCACCGGCGATGCCATCATTGCCGGCCTCAACGTACTCGCCACCATGCTGCGAAAAGACCAGCCCATGTCCGTGCTCGCGTCCGTGTACCAGCCGCTGCCCGAAGCACACGCCAAAGTCGCACTCAACGGCCGGCCCGTCCCGCCGCCGGAAAAGATCGAGGCGCTCATGCGCGAGGTCGAAGGCGAAATCAACGGCGCCGGAATCGCCATCGTCCGCCCATCCGGCACCGAGCCCGTCATCCGCGTCATGGTCCAGCACGAGACCCTGCGGAAGGCCGAAGCACTCGCCCGGCAACTGGCCGAGCGAATCGAGCAACTCATCGCCCAGTAACACAACCGGACCGCACCGCGTCCGTAGAACTTGCGAGGTATACACACATGATCGAACTCGGCGTCAACATCGACCACGTGGCCACCCTGCGCGAGGCGCGAAAAGGGTTCGCACCCGACGTCATCGCCGCCGCGAAAGTATGCGAAATCGCCGGCGCCCACCAGATCACCGTCCATCTCCGCCAGGACCGGCGGCACATCCAGGACCGAGACGTCCAGTTGCTCCGCCAGGTCCTCCAGATCCGGCTCAACCTCGAAATGGGCGTTACCGACGAAATCATCGACATCGCACTCCGCATCAAGCCGCACACCGTATGCCTCGTCCCCGAAAACCGCCTCGAAATCACCACCGAAGGCGGGCTCGACGTCGCCGCTCAGGTCAAACGGCTCGTCGACGTCGTCAAAAACTTCCACCAAGCCGGCATCTGCGTCAGCACCTTCATCGACCCCGACCAAGCCCAGGTTCTGGGCAGCGCCCAAGTCCACGCAGACGCCGTCGAACTCCACACCGGCGCATATGCCAACGCAAAAGGCGATCAAGTCCCCTTCGAGCTCGATCGGATACGCGCCGCCGCCGCCGCCGCACAAAAAGCCGGCCTCGAACTACACGCCGGCCACGGGCTCACCGTCCGAAACCTCGCGCCCATCGCCCAAATACCCAACCTCCGCGAAGTCAACATCGGACACGACATCATCGCACGAGCCATTTTCATCGGACTCGACAACGCCGTCCGCGAAATCCTCGACGTACTCGATTACTACAGTGACTAACGCCCGCGTGCGCGAGCACGCCACCACCGCACACCACCACCACCGCCTCCTAACCGACTGGAGCGGGCGGCGGGAGTGCCCAATGCGGAACGCGGAACGCGGCAGGATGAGTTTTTGGGCGGGGGATCGGGTGGATCTTTGGCGGCGGCGGATTCTGGGGCGGCGGGGAGCTGCTCGGCCGGGCAGGAGCGTAGGAGGTCGAGCAGGTCGTGGAAGGTCGTTTTGGCTATCGTGTCCATTTCATATCCCTCTGTTTTATATAGCTGGAGTTGGTGCTCTTTTTGGGGTTGGAAGAGGCGGGAAATTGGGTCGAGATTTGCGGAACAAGGGGGAATTAGCTGACAGAATGGGGGCAAATGAGTGTAATAAATGCGGATAATGTGGGCGAAGTGGGCCGGGAAATCTTGGTTCATCCGCGAATTGCGGGACAGGTAAGGCATCGGCATCAAGACTGGCGTGATCAATGAGACTGTGGAAAAACATGCTGAAGACGAGGAACCAAAAGGGAATGAAGCCGGCTGAACTTGGGCTGAAAGCCTTGAGAAAGTCGCGCTGAAGCGCGCTAATGTATTCGGAGAGGGGTCTCTGCCCACCCCGTCTAAGAGACGGGTGCAAAGAGGAGCCTGCTGAAGCAGGCTAAGACGGAGAGGCGCGGGTGTTTTCCCGGAAAATGCGGATGAACCAAATTTTTTTGGAGAAGGGTCAAAGAAGAAGGATTCAGGGCAAAACGCTGACTGTGAAAAATGAAAAGACTGGCTGGGGGTGGAGGGGTTGTGATTGCGGATTTTTTAGCCACAAAAGAACGCAAGGGAACGCAAAAAAGCGGGTATGGGGTATGGGGTATGGGGTTTGACAGGGTTTGGGGTGACGGCGAAGGATGAAGGGTGAAAGATGAACAAAGAAAACGCGTCTCAATTATGCCACGGCTTTTCCGAATGGTGAGGCTCGTGATGGTTTGGCGGGGTGGTGGGGAGTGTGGGTTAAGTTTTTGATATACTTAGATGAAAAGCACCTTGACAGGGACGCTGTAATATGTCAAGATACGGTTGGGGTGAATATATGTTCAGGTATCGAAAACGGGAGACCCGGTAATGGACGCACAGAAGAACGAGGCGAAGACGAAGGCGTTGGCGATAGCCGTGGCTCAACTTGAGAAGCAGTTTGGTCGTGGTACGCTTGTTCGTCTGGGCGATGAAGCGTTCATCCAACCGGTTCGGGCGATCTCGACGGGCAGCCTGTCTTTGGATATAGCGACGGGCGTTGGCGGTTTTCCGGTGGGGAGGGTGGTGGAGGTGTTTGGTCCGGAATCTTCGGGTAAGACGACACTTGCGCTGCACGTGGTGGCGAATGCGCAGAAGGACGGCGGGATAGCGTGTTATATCGACGCGGAGCACGCGCTGGACCCGACATTCGCGGGGAAGATCGGGGTGGACATTGACAACCTGCTGGTTTCGCAGCCGGACACGGCGGAGCAGGCTTTGGAGATCTGCGAGGGGCTGGTTCGGAGCAACGCGGTGGATGTGATCGTGATAGACTCGGTGGCGGCGCTGGTTCCGAAGGCGGAGGTGGAGGGCGAGATGGGCGACGTGCATATGGGACTTCAGGCGCGGCTGATGTCGCAGGCGTTGAGAAAGCTTACGGCGGCGATCAGCCGGTCGAAGACGCTGGTGATTTTCATTAATCAGCTTCGTGAAAAGATCGGGGTGATGTTCGGCAACCCGGAAACGACGACGGGCGGGCGCGCGCTGAAGTTTTATGCGGCCCTGCGTATCGACGTGCGGCGTATCACGACCATCAAGGAACGGGAGCAGGACGTTGGGAACCGGGTGCGGGCGAAGGTGGTGAAGAACAAGATGGCGCCGCCGTTCAAACAGGCGGAGTTCGATATCCTGTTCGGGGAAGGCATTTCGAAGGAGGGGGATCTGCTCGATCTGGCGGTGAACGACAAGCTGATCCAGAAAAGCGGGACGTGGTATTCGATGGACGGCGAGAACCTTGGGCAGGGCCGCGAAGCCACGCGCCAGTACCTCAAGGCCAATCCGGATGTGACGGACCGGCTGCGAGCGAAACTGCTCGAGGCGCGGGAAATCCGTTGGGCGGCTCCAGACGGCCAGGAACAGCCGGAGGAGCAGAAGGCGGCGAAGAAATAACAGCGGGATGCCCCCAACAACCGCGCGCTAAGAAGCGCGGCCGGGGGGCGTCCCAACGTTTTCAACGTTTTGGAAGAACCGGACGAGTTGGCCGATAGCAGCACAGATTCTCAAGCGGGTCGATACAGCCGGCGTACGCGGTCGTGGCTGGTGGGGCTGCTCGTAATCACGGCGCTGTTTGCGGGGGGCGCGCTTTACCTCAAGTACAAGCTGGAGAACCTTCGTGCGACGGTTCAGGCGGAGGTGGAATCGCGTACGGGTGCGCGGTTGCGGGTGGGATCGGTGCTGGTGAACGGTCTTCGCGGGCTTCGGCTCGAGGACGTTGAGGTGGGTTTCGAGGCGGATTCGGGCCTGTCGGTGACGGTATCTGCGCCGAGTTGCTTTATCTACATCAATGTGGTGGACCTGCTTTACGGGTTGGTGACGGTGGACCGGGTGGTGGCGGACCGGTCGACGATCAAGGTGGTTCGGCCGCTCGAGGCGCGGTGGCTGACGCCGGGTGGGTTCAAGCTGGACGAGCCCGATTCGCTGTTGAATGCGCCGTCGTTCCGGCTGACGGGGGCCAACTCGACACTCGAGATCGTCAACGTGGTCGGGGAAAGCCGGCTGACGGTGACGGGATTCAACTTCGACATTTCGCGGCTCGAGGATTCGCCGGATATTACGGCGAAGTTTTCGGGGCGGCTTGCGCAGGACGCGGGCAAAGACGCGAAAGTGGACCTGCGATTCACGTCGTTTGAAGATTTCGACTTGCGGATGCAGTGCACCGGGTTTGGCGCGGGGGACCTGGCGGTGTTCCTGCCGGCGTCGCAGGGTTTTGTGGAATCGGGCGTAATCGCGCCGAGCATCCGTGTGGCGGGGTATCCGAACAACACGTTGATAGTGGCGTTTGAGACGGGGTTCCGGGACGTGGTGCTGCACAATCAGCCGGGGTTCCTGATGCCGGCGGAAGGTACGCTGACGGGCGTGGCGGCGTACGATTCGAGTACGCACCTGCTGACGCTGACGGGCGCCAAGGCCGAATCGAACCAGGTGGCGGGCCGGATCGAGGGTGCAGTATCGTTTTCGGAGGCCCTGCCTTCGCTTGACCTGCGGTTCGACGTGACTCAACTGCCGTTGACGGACGTGCTTGACTATTCGATGACGGGCCGGGCGAGCGAGTACGGCGTGCTGGATATCAAGCTCGAGGAGCCGTACGAGCTTCAACTGGCGCTCAAAGGGACGACGGAGGCGCCGTTGGTTTCTGTGCAGGGAAACATCAGCGGGGGCGAGTTTTCGTTCGAGCCGAAGGATGCGGAATTGCCGCGGGGCAAGCTTCGGCTGGGGCTGATGACGCTTTCGTGGGACAGCGGTTCGGCGAGCCCATCGGGATCGTTCAGCGTAATTGACGGTTCGCTGTCACATGCGGGTACGGGGATCCGCGCGGAGAAGGTGGTGGGTGTCCTGACGCTGGGTGAAAACCGGCTGATGGTGGACCCGCTTACGGCGGAGATTGGGGGCAACCCGTTCGTGGGCAGCATGAAGTATGATTTTGCGGCGAGCCAACTGGAGTTGACGGCGTCGGGTGTGCTTCCGGCGATCGAAGGGGTGATGCCGCGCGAGGGGCTCGATGGCCTGACGGTGAAAGGGCCGGTGAACGTCCGGTGCAAGGTGGTGCGGACTCCGGGGAAGACGGTGGCGGATGCGGAACTGGACGCGACGCAAGCGGAGATGGCGTACCAGTGGTGGTTCTCGAAGCCGGCGGGAATCGGCGCGACGTGCAGCGGTGGTCGCGTTGAACTGGTTCCGGGGAAAACGTTGAAGATCACCGGGAAAGCGGGTGTAGCGAGTTCGGAATTCGAGGTAGAAGCGGAATTTGCGGCGGTTGGCAAGTCGAAATGGGAGCCGCGCGTGGTGAAGGCGTCCGCGTTGAAAGCCGACATCGACGCCTTGGGGAAATGCATTCTTGCGCCATACAAGATCGCGGGTGGCGTGGCCAGCGGTATCAAGCTGGCATGGGCTCAGAAGAGCGCGAACGACCCGTGGACGCTGACGGCGGAAGCGGGGTTTGACGAGGTGTCGGTGCTGGGGCAGGGGAACGAGATTCCGATGCAGTTGACGGGGCTGGATTTTGGGGCGGAAATTGTGGATGCGCCGGGATCGGCGGGTCAGGTGAGGGTGGCGGCGAAAAAAGCGGTTTTGCCGCCGTTGCGGTCGAAGTGGTTTGTGCCGCTGGATGTGCCGGAGGAAGTGAAGAAGAAGCATATGCTGACGGAACGGAAGTGGGCGATTGATCTGGCGGGGGAGAATGTGCAGATCGACCACTGGAAGGGCACGGGGTTCAAGGGCAAGGCTTACGTACAGGGGAATGAAACGGGTCTGAGCGCGTTTCGCGCGGCGTTGGAGGGGGGCGGCCAAGTTGACGGGGCTTACCGTCGGTTCCGAGACGACAACCGGGGCGAACTGGCGTTTAAATGGAATGGCATCCAGGCGGGCTACCTGACGAGGCAACTGGGCTACGCGGGCATCTTCACGGGGACCACGTCGGGGGAGATCGCCTACTCGCTGGACTCGGACGATCCGGGGACGCTTAAAGGGGCGGGGAACGTACAGATTACAGACGGGCAGGTGAGTGCGGATTACTTGGTGTCGAAGTTGGAGGGGCGGTTGCAGGAGCACATCACGTCGCTGCCGGTGAGCCTGAAGTTCAAGACTTTCAAAACGGGCATTGGCCTCGATGGGGATCTGGTGACGACGAACAACCTTGGGCTCGAATCGAACGGGATCAAGGTGACGGGGAACGGGAAGTTCTATCTTGATGGTGACGTGGACTACAGTTTCAAGGTGGCGTTGACACCGGACCTTGCGGAAAAGATCCCGGCGCTGCGTGATAATATGAATGTGCAGGGTCTTCGGCTTGCGCAACAGAACGTGGAGTTGGCGTTTAATGTAAAGGGGCCGATATTTAATCCGCAGGCGGAGCTGGCGTCGTTGCCGCCGGTGCATGTGACGGTGGTGAGCAGCGCGCTGGAAGTGACGAGCGACGCGATGAAAGTTCTGGATATCCCTAGAAAAATCCTTGTGGACTTGCTTAAAATTGGCGGGGGGATTGTGGGGATGTCGAAATGAGTCTGGAGGCTGGAGACCGGAGTCTGGAGGAATTGCGGATTTCGGATTAAAAAGCGGGCTATAGGAAATGATGAATCGCTGGGAATTTGGATTTCGGACAGGCAGGCATAATGGAAATCAAGATAAGTAAGAGTGCGCGGGCTTGCGCGGGGTGCCAGCAGCCGTTTGTTCATGAGCAGGAAATGAGTTCGCTGGTGCGGATTGAGAACCAGGCTTTTTGCCGGGAAGACTATTGCACGGCGTGCTGGAAACCGGATTTGGCGCAGGGTGCGTTTTCGGTGTGGTCTCCGCGGTTTTACGATCCGAAGGTTGCAGAACAGGAACCGCCGGAGGTATTCTCGCCGTTGCGGCAAGTATTCTACGAGGCGGCGGAGTCGGAAGACCGAAGCGAGACGGCGGTTGCTTACCTTGCGGCGCAGTTGCTCAGGCGCCAGAAGGTGTTCAGACTGTTGAAGGAGTCGGACGGGCCGGAAAGTGAAGTACGGGTGGCGCTGTACGCGGACCGGATAGCGGATCGCCTCATCGAAGCGCGCGACCCCGGCCTGTCTTACGGAGAGTTGGAGGCGGGACGCCTCACGCTGCTGGAAAGGCTGAACCGGCTGGAGAACGGCCCGCCACCGCAAGAGGCACAAACAGATGCTGAAGTCGAACAGATTTAGAAACCCGAACCAGTTGCGGATCGGCGCGGACCTCACGCCCAGCCAGCTAGTGCTGGCGATTTGCGTTTTTTTGTGCGCGGCGCTGATCTGTTTTTCGCTGGGCGTGATTGTGGGGAAGTACGACGAGCGAATCAGCAACCGGGAGAAGGAGCGGCTCGCGCTGAAATCGGGGCCGCAGCCGCCTGGTCAGCCGCCGTTGGCGACGGCGTCGGGGAGTAAGCCGGGCGACCATATGGCGAAATCGGCGCCTGCTTCGAGTCAGGGGGTACAAACGTCTCCGCGTCCGATCGTTGCGCCGCCGTCGCCGGGCAAGCCGGGTTATCCTGAATCGCCGGGGGCGGGTACGGGCAGCGTGCAGGCGGGGCCGCGTGTGAGCGAACATCCGGCGCCGCCGAAACCGGCGTCGGGGAATGGTGGAGCTGCGAGCACGGCACCGTCGTCTGAGCAGCCTGCTGCCGGCGGCGCGGCGGGCGTTCGTTCGGTTCCCGCGTCAGCGCCTGAGGCGGATAAAAAACCCGCGGCAGAGACAGCGTCCGCTGCTGCGGCTCAACCAGGACCAGGTGGGAATAAGGCCGAGGGCGCGGCGGGATCGGCGGCTGCGGAATCAGCGAAGGCTGAATCGCCGAAGACTGAACCGCCGAAGGCCGAGGCAAAAAATGAGCCGGCGGCGTTGGAGCCTGTTGTGGCGGCGGCGGCGGCGGGGCCAGGGACCGCAGGGAGGGGTACAGCCGCGGCGCAGGCGAGTCCGCCTGATGGTAAGAAGGGCCTGTATACGGTCCAGTTGGCAGCGCTGACGTCGCCCACGCGGAAGGAACAGGCGCTGGGGATGAAGAAGAAACTGGAGGCGGACGGTCTGCAGCCGGATTTGCTGATATCGCGGGATGGAGCGCGTGTATCGGTTGTGGTGGGGAGTTATGCGGACAGGCAGTCGGCGCAGTCGGCGTGCAATGAGTTGAGAAAGAACAAGGGGTTTTCGGATTGTTTTGTGCGGACGCGATGAAGAACAAGGCAGAACACCCGCGAATGGGATTAAGATAAGGCTTTGGTAGTGGACGTCACAGTTAAAGCCATGGAAAGTCCCGCTGAAGCGGGCTAAGTACACGATTTCATAAACACAGTAACGTAAGAAACAATGATCGTCGCAGTAGGCCGACTTCGCCGAAGTCGGCCAATCAACGGTCGGGGCAGCGGTTTTTGGGCGAAGCGTGATGAGTGTAAGTACCTTTGATTTTCGGGCAGTATGGTGATTGACGGCTGGAAA
>Ga0315285_10000243_pt1 | contig 54573 bp, 50 predicted proteins | sample YL17G09_36_MG_FD_203698 | JGI IMG/M metagenome (GOLD analysis project Ga0315285, IMG submission 203698) | Sediment microbial communities from Yellowstone Lake, YNP, Wyoming, USA - YL17G09_36 | ecosystem: Environmental > Aquatic > Freshwater > Lake > Sediment | place: USA: Wyoming | collected... | reverse complement strand
ACGTGCACGCCAACCTCGCTGAGCACGCGCATCGCGGCGATGTGGATTTCATCGAGTTGTTCGATGGAAAGCCCGCCCTGGATTTGGTAGGTGATGCGATCCATCATCGAGTCTCCTGGAATAGGACGTATAGGACGTATCGAAAAGCGGGGACAGACACGCTTTTTCCAAACTGCCGGAAAAAGCGAGTCAGTCCCCGTTTTTCGTCGCTGAGCACGTGCATCGCGGCGATGTGGATTTCATCGAGTTGTTCGATGGAAAGTCCGCCCTGGATTTTGTACGTGATGCGATCCATCTGGTTGTGTCTCCTGCTGGAAATAGGACCTATGGGACGGATAAGACCTATAACAATTTCAGAACGTCAAAGAGATTACACTGGTTGTGCGGATATTATGCCGGGTTCCGTTGCGGGGGGTTAGTTGGGTTTCTGGGCTTTGATGATGAGTTCGCCGCGGCCGATGTAATCGTGTTCCAGGAGTTGGTATTGGCGTTCTTTGAGAATGGTCGAGAGCGAGTCGAGGGTGTAGTGGGTGATGTGTTCCTCGGCGTAGGCGTTGGGTGCGATTCTGCCGTAAAACCATTCGATGACGCGCCACTCCCACCGGTCGTAATCGGGCGTGCCCAGAACGAGAATCCCGCCCGGCTTGAGGATCCGGGTGAGTTCGTCGAACACGCGGCCATCTTCATGCGGGATGTGCTCGACCACTTCCGAACAGATGACACACTCGAATGCGTTGTCGGGGAACGGGAGGCGGAGTGCGTCGCACTGGGCCAGCAGGCTGTTGGTTCTGCGCATGAACACGAGCTTGTCGTGGCGGAGGTCGACACCGACGGCGTGGGGCATGTCGGCGAGAATCCGGCTGCTGCCGCAGCCGACGTCGCAGGTCGGCACGAACCGCGGCGAGTACCGCAGGATGATGTTGTGGCGCGTCCGCTGCCAGTACCGTTGAAGCCAGATCCGGCTGTCATAGGCGCGCCAGTCGTAGTCGGGGAACTGAACGGAGTTGCGCATTTTCCACACCCGGTAGAACAGGCGGAGGTAGTCTTTGCCGAACTTGATGATACGGGCTTTTGACGAGCCGCTGACGCGGGGTTTGTAGTGAAACGGGACTTCGCAGACGTTGAGGCCCTTGCCATAGGCCTTCAGGAGAATCTCGATCAGGATGACGAAATTGGTGAAGGTGAGGTCCATCCCCTCAAAAATGGCCTTTCGGTACAGGCGAAACCCGCTGGACATGTCGCGCACCGGCACGGACAGGCCGCTGCTGAAAAACCGGTTGAGGATCCGGCTGAGCGTGTAGCGGAACCAGGGCTGGTCGGCGCACCCGCCGGGGACGTAGCGCGACGCGATGACGACGTCGCCTTTCTCCCTCGCGTCCCAGAGGTTCTTGATGAACGGGGCTGGGTGCGACATATCGGCGTCCATGGTTTGGACATACCGGCCGTTGGCCTCGCATATGCCGCGGAATATGGCGGCGCCGTAGCCGGGGGCAGTCTCGCAGACGTATCGGGCGCCGGCTTGCTCGACGACCTTTTGGGTGCCGTCCTGGCTGTTGCCGTCGACGATAATGATTTCCCAGGAGATGCCGAGCTTGTCGAGGTCGCTGCGGAGAAGCGGAAGGAGGCGGTAGAGGTTTGGCGCTTCGTTGAGCGCGGCGATAATGATTGAAAGATCGAGCGTGTCAGCCTTTAACACCGGTTTCATGAATTCCTCACGAGATCGCGCCAATCAAACACAAGAGACGATAGTCTACTATGCATGGGCGCGTTTTTGCAAAGCCGGGATGAGAAGCCGCGGGACGCGCCATCGCCCCCGCAAAGTTTTTGCACCCAACGGGTTAGGCGTCACCACAAAACAAAGTTTACAGATCATGAGCTTTGCTGCAATCAAACCGCGGTGAAAACGGCCCAGAGCGCAAAACCTATTTTGTGGTGACCTCTTAGCGGAAGCTCATGTGCCGGGCGTCGTTGATGATCTTGACGAGGCTGACGAACACCACGTAAAACTCCAGCCGGCCCAGGAACATGCCGGCGATCATCGTCCAAAGTATGAGTGGCGGCGTGGTGGCGTTGGTAATGCCGAGGCTGAGGCCGACGGTCCCCTGGGCGGAGGCGTACTCGAACAGGGCATCGCCGACTGGGTATCCGTGTGCGGCGACCACCGCCGTACCCGCCAGCAGGCCCAGGAAATAAACCGCTATGTAGTTTTCGGCCATCCGGATTCGGCGGTCGTCCACGTAGAGTTTTCCGGGGCCGTACCAGACGTAATTCTCTTCGACGACGCTTTTTGGGAGCATCGAGCGGCGGAACTCCCACAGGATCGACTTGAAAACCAGGTAAACGCGAAACTGTTTTATGGCTCCGGAAGTGGACCCGGCGCCGCCGCCCATGATCATCATCACGATCAGCACCAGGACCGGGAACCCGCCCCATGTGTTGTACAGTGTCGTCTGAAAACCGGTGCCGCTCATTGCCGAAATCGGTTCAAACACGGCCACTCGCAAGCATTTGCCAAAGTTGGGGAATATGCCGCCGTAATAGAGGGCAAGGGTCAGGGCGACCACCGATATCGCTATGGCGCAGAACGCGGTGCGGATTTCGGCATTGCGCCAAACCGGGCCAAGCTTGCCCTGCATGAACAGGTAGGCTGTGAGGAAGTTGGTGGCGCCCAGCAGCATCAGGATCACTAAAACCGCCTCGATGGCCGGCGAATCAAACCCGGCGATGCTGTCGGGCCGAGTGGAGAAACCGCCGGTGCCCAGGGCCGTGAACGTATGGTTCACCGCTTCAAAAAACGTCATCCCCACCGCCCACAACGCCAGGATTCCAAAGACGGCATAGCCGGAGTACATGACGAGCACGATCTCCGCCGAATGCCGGATGTGCGGCGCCAATTGGTCGGTGCGGCCCTCCGCCACGGACAGGTTCTGCCCAAGGGGGCCGGCGATGGTGGCCAGCATGATGAGGGCGAGGCCGGCGCCGCCGACATATTGGGTAATGCTGCGCCACAAAAGAATCACGTGTGGAACCGCCAGCACATTGGTGACGGTCAGTCCTGTGCCCGACCAGCCGCTCACCGATTCAAACATGGCATTCGTGAAGCTGTAGCCAGAGACAGCCATATATGGAACGGCAGCAAACACCGCAATTATGACCCAGGAAATGAAAACAATGACGGCCCCTTCCTGGAGCGTGAGGCCCACTTGGGTGCGCGTCCGAAACAGCCGCCAGATCGCCGCCCCCAGAACGATTTCCAGGAAAGCGGGCACAATGAATTGCGGCGCATACACATATTCCGCCGGCCAGCCCAGCAGCGCCAGCAGCGGCGTCAGCATACCGATTCCGCCGAGCACGAGCACCCCGCCCGTAGCGGCCAGAATGGCCTTGTACCTGGTGAAAAGATGAGGGTTTCGCCGCATGAGGCGTTGCTACTCCAACGGTTCGCCGGTGAGCGTTTTCATTGCGGCGGAGTGGTTTTGGGGCAACGAGATGACGATGAGCCGGTCGCTGCCGGAGATGACGGTCGTGCCGCGGGGAACAATGGCCTGGTCTTCGCGCAACACGCAGGCAACCAGCGAGTTCTCCGGCATCTGGATTTCGCTCATGGCTTTGCCGGCGGCGGGCGATTTGTCTGTAAGCCGGACCTCGGTGACGGTGATTTTGCCCTCGGCGACCGGGATGAGGTTGGAAATCCCCACGGAATCGACCCGCTGCTCGATGAGGCTGGAGAGCAGCAGTGTGATGGAGAACGTATTGGCAATTCCCAACTGGCGGAACACCTGTTCGTTGTCGGGGTCGTTCACAAGCGAGATAATCCGGGGCACGTGAAACTTCATCTCGGCGAGCTGGCAGATCACGAGGTTGTCCTCGTCGCGTGGCGCCGCGGCCAGCACGGCGTCGACCGTTTCCGCGCCGGCGTCCTCGAGCACCTGCGGACTGCTCCCGTCGCCGAACACGATCGTGGCGCTCGTCCGCCGTGCGAGCCAACTGCAATCTTCGCGGTCGCGGTTGATGACGGTGACTTCGTAATTCTTCGCCTGGAATGTGCGGCAGAGGAAGTAGGCCAGCTTCCGTTCTGCAACTATAATTATACGCATGTCTTTTTTCCAGAAGGGTTTATGACGCCCGCGGTCATTCGGAGGGGAACGCGAGCGCGCCAGCGATGGCCGCGATGGCGTCCCCGGCTACGATGCTCGGGCAGATCGTGTCAATCCCCATGTCATGGTACACCTGTTCGCGCATCGGGTCGTTGACCCGCACCATCACGTTGGGCACCTTGAACACCTTCTTGGCAACCTGGGCTACCATGAGGTTGACGTTATCCTCGTGGGTGACTGCGAGCAACAGGTCCGCTTTGTCCGTTTTCGCCTCCTGGAGTATCCGGAATTCGGTTGCGTCGCCTTCGATCCTGAATCCGCTGAACTCCGAAGACAATGCTTCGAAAGTGGCTTCATCGTTATCAATGACAACGACGCTGTGCCCGCGCGCGCTCAACTTGTTGGCGACGTAGGAACCCAGGCGGCCGCAACCGGCAATAACGGCATAAAGCTGTCTTGGTGCAACCATGGCTAGTGCGTGGTTATCGTAAGCGGATAATCAGTTAAAATCATTCCAAAAACTGGCAGTTACTACGAATAATACTCCGCTACGTGCTTTGTATGCAACAATCGTTGACGTCAAGGGAGCAGAGTCCTCCTAATTGTCTGTTGAGGCCGGCTGGCGGCGCGGCTCGGTGGCGGCAGGTTCCCAGAGGTGCCTGCGCGTCTCGGCGACGACCACCCCGCTGAGCAGGATCAGACAGACCAGGTTCGGAATCGCCATCAGCGCGTTGGCAATGTCTGCAAAGTCCCAAACTGCCTGGAGATGGCTGACCGACCCGACGAGCACGAAAACCACCCAAAGCAGGCGGTAAGGCAATATCGACCTTTTTCCGAACAGATATTCGGCGGCGCGCTCGCCGTAGTACGACCAGCCCAGAATGGTCGAGAAGACGAACGTAACCAGGCCCATCCCAAGAATCGCAGGCCCAATCGTCGGCATTTTATTGAACGCGGCGGCGGTAAGGGTCGCGCCATTGAGGGATCCGTCTGTCCACTCGCCCGAATTGACCAGAACCAGGCCCGTCATGGCGCAAATGACGACGGTGTCCCAGAACGTGCCGGTCGAGGAGACCAGGGCTTGCCGGACGGGGTTTTTGGTTTGTGCGGCGGCTGCGACGATGGGTGCGCTGCCGAGGCCGGACTCGTTGGAGAACAGGCCGCGGGCGATACCGTACCTCATGGCCCGTCGCATGCCTTCGCCGAGGAACCCGCCAACAACGGCGTGGCCCGTGAAGGCGGTCTTGAAGATTAGGACTACCGTTGCGGGGAGGGTCGGCAGGCCCAGGATGAGGAGGACCAGGCAGCCCAGGATGTAAGCGATTGCCATGAACGGCACAAGGATCTCGCAGACGCGCGCAATCGACTTGATACCGCCCAGGATTACCATCGCCGTCAGCACCATCATGATGGTTCCCGAGATCCAGGGATTGACGTTCCACCGGCTTTCGACGAGCAGTTGGGAGATAGCGTTGGCCTGGCACATGTTGCCGATGCCGAACGCGGCGATGGCCGTGAATGCCGCGAACAGCACCCCGAGCCACTTGCAGTTGAGACCGCGGTCGAGTACGTACATCGGGCCGCCGGCAAAATGCCCGGTCTCGGTGGTGATCCTGTACTTGACCGACAGGAGGGCCTCGGCGTATTTCGTGGAGATGCCGAACACGCCCGTCAGCCACATCCAAAGCACGGCGCCGGGCCCGCCGGCCACCACGGCCGTGGCGACGCCTACGATATTGCCCGTGCCGATCGTTGCGGCGAGCGCCGTGGTCAGCGCGCCGAAATGGCTGACGTCCCCCTCGCCTTCCGCGCCCCGTTCGAGCGACAGCCGGATTGCCCGGCCGAGGTAGCGCTGAATAAACCGGAGCCGGACCGTGAGGAATAGGTGGGTGCCGAACAGGAGCACCAGCATCCATGGCCCCCACATGAACCCGCTGAGCGCCCCCAGCAACGGGCCGACGCCTTCGCCGGCCGCTACCCAGATTGGCTCAAAATAATCGGCAACGGCGCCCCCGAGACGGATGAGAACTTCCATACAGTCTGCTCCAATAATGAAACTGCGCAAACGATAGTACCGGAACCAATCCAGGTTGGCAACCGGTGGACGCGGGCGAAAGTCTTGCTGGGAGAATGGAGGCCGCGAAAACCGGGGACAGAGGGGCTGTTGAAGAAGCCGCGAAAAGCAGGGACAGACACGATTTTCAAACTGCCGAAAATCGAGTCAGTCCCTGTTTTTCGCTTATGTTTGTTTAATGGTAAGAGTTTTTTTGCTGGTAGAGAGGCTTTACCAGATTGAAATGGCCCTTGTATCGGGGAGGCTCTTCGGGGTAGACTGATTTGTTGCGTGCAATAGGGGCGGGAAAAAACCAACAAATGGGTCTGGACGAACGCAAGAACCAGCGCGATCCCGAAGACGAACCGCGGGTCCGGCCGCTTGAAGGGCTGTTTGACGCGCAACTGACGTTTTCGGCTCCGTTTATCGAAGGCCCGCAGCCGGTCAAAGAGATCGTCAAGCGGGACGGGCGCGTCGAGCCGTTCGACAAGAACAAGATAGCCGACACCATTTTCAAGGCAGCCGTGTCGATTGGCGGCAATGACCGGGAACGTGCGGCCAACCTCGCCTCGGCCATCGCCATTTACTTATCCAAAACGCTCGATGGCCGGCCGCCGACCGTGGATCAGGTGGGCGACGCGGTCGAGAAGGTCCTGATCGAGATGGGCCACGGTCGGACGGCGCTCGCTTACGCCCGTTACCGGGACCGGCGGGCGCGCATACGCCGGCTGCGGCAGGGCGACACCGCGGTGATCCTCAACGAGCTGGCGGAAGCGCGGAGCAGCCCGGGCGGCCTCGATGGCGGCGAAGGATGCGGCGTTTTTGTCCGCACCGGCGGCGAGCAACTACGGGCCTGGGACCGGACGAAGATCGCCGAGGCGCTGATCCGGGAAACGGGGCTCGAAGAAGGGACGGCCCAGTTGATCGCGCTCGAGGTCGAGCAGCAGATCAAGGCCGCCAACGTCAAGACGTTGACCACGGGCCTTGTGCGGGAACTGGTGAATGCGAAACTGATCGAGCAGGGATTGGAATCGCATTGGCGCAGGCACGTGCGGCTGGGCGTCCCGCTCTACGATGCCAGGCGGATCATTTGCGGCCTCGACAACGCCGGCGCCACAACGGTAGACCCGGAACAGACCAGCCGCGTCCTCGCCCAGTCGGTCAAGCGCGAATATGCCGTCACGCAGGTGTTCTCTCCGGAGGTTGGCGACGCCCACATGCGCGGCGACATTTACCTGCATGACCTTGGCCGAATCGATTGTCTCGACAGCGCGGCGCTGTCGTTGGCGGGCATAGCCAAATATGGGGTGGGCTTGCCGGACTCGAGGGCGTTTTCGCGGCCTCCCAAATACGCGGATACGCTCCTGGCGCAAATGGTCAACTCGAGTGGGGTGCTCCAGCACTATTTCTCCGGCGCCATAACGTGGGACGCCCTGAACGTCCATTTCGCGCCGTTCCTGGAGACGTGCGACGAGCGGGCGCTGCGCCAGCTCGCGCAAATGCTCATCTACGAGTACGCCTACCGGGCCGCCGTCCAGGGCGACTCTGCCCCGGCGACCGCCATCGGATTGTACTGGGACGCCCCGCCCCATCTGAAAGATCAGGAGGCCGTGAGCGCCGGAGGCCGGCCTGCCGGAAAAACCTACGGCGACTACAGCCGGCCCGCGCAACAGTTTTTGTGGGCGCTCCTGGATGTATTTAAAGAAGGGGGCGTTCAGGGTGTTAAGTTTACGTCGCCATCGGTAAAAATACATATTACGCCGGACTTTTTCCGCTCGCCGGGCAACGAGAGGTTTCTCGAGCACGCGGGCGAGGTGGCTGCGCTGAGGGGAAACGTGCTGTTCGCGCTCGATAGGGCTGCCGAACCCGTGTCGGCCACGCCTTGGGACATCCGCGACGTGACGGCCCACAGGGTCACGCTGAACCTCCCGCGGGTGGCCTACAAGAGCCGCGGCACGGCTGATTTCTTCGGCCAACTGGCGGCGACATTTGAATTAGCCGCGCGGGCGCACAGCCACAAGGCAAGTTTTGTAAACAAGCTGATGGCGCTCGAGTCGCTGGGGCCGCTGGGCTTGCTTGCGGCGCACCGAGAGGGCCGGCCTGCCGTCGACGTCAACCAGGCCAAGTACGTCGTGGGCGTTTGCGGGCTGTCTGCGTGTGCGCGGGCGGCAACCCACCTGCACCTGGCGGAGTCGGAACAGGCGGTTGCTTTTGCGGTCGAGATCCTCTCCCATATCGCGGGGCTGTGCGCCGATTGGAGCGAACGGCTCGGGCTACAAATCGTTCCCGCGCAAACCGTGGATGCGCCGGTGGCGCGGCGGTTCGCGGCGATCGATCTCGAGGCTTGGCGGCCCCAGACGAGCCAGGTGCTCGAGCGGTCCCAAGCCGAAGAGCCCGTTTATACGCTCGGAGTCAGGGTTTCAGGAGGGCGGGAACTTTCGCCGATGGAGCGGGTCCGGCTCGAAGGTCGGTTGCAGTGTTTTTTGGAGGGAGATGCCGCAACGGTCGTGCAAATGCCGGACACGGAGACATCCCCCAAATCGGTCGCCGATTTTATTCGAAAAGCCTACCACCAAACCGGCGCACGCCGGGTTTTGGTGGAGGCTCTTACCACGTAGGCAGTTGCCGCAGCACGTGCAGGCGAGACGGGGTTGTTGCTGAGTTTAAATAGGCACAGGCACCAGTTAAGAGTCTAAAATAAACGGTGACTGTCCCCGTTTAGCCCCCCGGCCCTGTATACATGTTCCGGGCCCACAGTTTCGCCTCATTCATTTCTGTTTCCTTATCCATCGTGGTGCCTAACGCTCGGGATCAGCGGCGCGCCCCAGCGCGTACGCTGCATTTGTCTGGTTAAGCAATCTTCACGTGGACACTTTCACTATCCCAAACCCGATAAGCTCTTTGAGGACATCAAGGGCCTTGGCATCCAATTGGTCCTTCTCAAAAGAGATATATCCTATGTCCCTGAAATTCGCTGGGAAGGTTACTCCTTCCTCCTTCATGATCACGATGCGGTTGTCGTAGAGGAATGCAGTTGCGCCAAGCTCATAGACAACATTCTCACTTGGCCGCCAGAGAACGTTCCCGTCCTTGTCCCGGAATTCCTCGTCAGCCGAGAAGATGAGGATCGCGCAGTTGCATGACTTCATAATGTCCCGCACCTTACCGCTGATGGGCCGACCAAGATTGGGCTCGTCCACTGCAACGCGGTAAGGGATCTTGAATTGGTCGAGAATCTTCTTGAGCTGCTCAAGCGGCTTCTTGTTCTTGCCGTGTGCAACAAAGATCGCTTGCCCGAGCGTGGGTGGAGGCGCGGATCGTTCCTGCTGCCCTGTCTCTTGCGAGAGTTGCTCCTCTTCTGGCTCGCCTTCTGCCTTCTCCGGCTCTTCGGCCCGCTCAAGAGCGGCCGTGGGAGTGCCAGAAACAAAAGCTGTGACTGCTTCCGTGTTGAAGCTGAAACGTGTCGGTTGGCCCTTTCTCCCGATGATCAGGCTTCCGAGGGCAGCACCGCTGGCGACTTGGAAGAAAGCGATCGCCTGCATGTTGAGCATCTCGTCACTGCTGCCAACGTTTTCCTTGAAGTGCTCATACCACTGGGCGGCAACTTCGGTGGCTGTGAGAGTGTCCTCATGTCTGTGAGCGACTTTCTCTACGATGGCAAGATAGGGTGGTGTTTCACGAATGATGCCTCCAAGGACATTGGCTTTGCTGGCTTCACTTCGGATGAAGGTCCGACCTTTTGCCGTGACCTTGGATTTACCGTCTACTTCCTCAACTAGCCCCCAGTCCGTGAGCGCGCCCATCTTCCGCACGTCGAGGTGCTTTTTGTCCACGACTGAGCGAAGTTCCTTCGCTGTCGCTCCAGTCGGCTTTGTCGCCAAGTACGAACAGACCGCTTGGATGTCTTCAACGGTTATGCGTGTTGCGAGACTCATTCGATTCCTCCGTCTCTATTTGCCCAACAACGGTTATATGGTTTCTTCATAACACCTTTGGGCCGCGCGATTGCGGCATAAGACCCCTCCGCCAACGCTGGGATAAAGCCTGTATTTGGACAGCATTATATCATGCTCTGCAATGGACGCAGGGGAATATATGGTTTCTGTATAACACCCCTTCATTCTCCGCTCTACAAATCGTCCACGGGGCTCCAGACACCCTTGCCGCCCCGGTTCAAACATGAGTGTAGATCATGGTGGTCTTCACGTCCTTGTGGCCGAGAAGTTTCTGAACAGTCCTGATGTCATAGCCGCTCTCGAGAAGTTGTGTGGCGAATGAATGCCGGAGAACAGGCTTTGTTGAAACCGGACTGAGACCTGTTTCATAACGCCGTTCCCCTGGGGCAGCCCTGAGAGCTGCACTACATTCTCCACGTTCCGATGACGCGCACACGGGCGCGCGGCATAGTATACCGCAGACATGGCACGGAGGCAACGCACTGTGTTGACCCGCAATCACCGGGTAAGGAGATAGAAAAAACTCCGCGGATTGACGATAGTAGCGATTTTCGATTGTTGATTGCAGATTGTAGATTGTGCCGATTGCCGATCGAAATGGCGTGAAAGGGCTTAACACATTAGCCTGGGGCATCGGCCTGGGGCATTGGCCTGGGGCAATGCCCCAGGGTGCGAATCCGTAAAAAGGGCTAAGCCGTGAAGGGGCGTGACAAAGGTTGTGGCGCCTTTTCAGGGCTTGCTCGTTTGTGAGCATCCGGTTGCTGGGGCGATGCCCCAGGCTGAAATGTTTGGCGCCTTCAGCGCTGCCAGGATGCGATGTCCTGATTTTGAGACCGTCTCAACTACCGGGGTGGCGTTTCAGACAACAGAAGCAGGCACCCGGTGAGAATGCGGCAGGCGTCTTAAATAAACGGTGACTGTGGAGTTGGTGAAAAAGCCCCAAAGCAGCCCTTCATGCCGGTAAGCTTCGAAACGGGTGCGTTGAAGATACACAACTTACAGACGGGCGCAACGGCTGTGTCGTTGCACACATCGATTTTTTCACCAGCTCCACTGTCCCTATTTACCAAGCGGGGTGTTAGTGGGGACCCGTTTCAGGAGCGGGGTCAAGTCTTAGGTTACCAGGTCTCAGGCTACCGGTAGCCACACTTGAGAAACGCAAAGTATAAAGACCTGACCCCATTCTCCCACAAGTTCTTAGGTGATCAGGTCGATGGGCTCAGCCTCAGGCGAACTCGTCTCCGTGCCACCGATCCCGTGGAGTTCGTTGTAGACGGCCAAGAATTTCGCGTACGCAACACCGTTGCCGGAAGGGCCGGACAACGGCGGCAGGATGTCCGCGTTGTCCAACGCGCCCTGCATCTCCTCGAGAGCCGCGGAAAAGGCCCCGCTGAGGTCTTCCATGAAGGTCAGGAGGATGGATGTCTGTGCCGGTTCTTCGGTGGGAACTTCTTCGACGGCGGGGAGGACCTCTGCCGAGGCTTCTTCCTCCGGTGCGTTCAAGGCGCCAAGCAACGGCTCCAACGCCTCAGCCAGCGTGTCAAAGGCCGATTGTATCCCGGCAGTGAGCGCACCCGTATTGGTGCCGCCACCGGCCACCAAGTCCTGGGCCAACTGCTGTACCGCCGCGTTGAAGGCAACCTGGGCCTCGGCCACGGTGGCGGCCTGTTCCTCGCTGAGTTCGCCAGACGCAACCAGCCCGTCCACCTGTGCGTTCACGGCGTCCAGGAGCCCTGGAACCGCTTCTTCGACTATACCCGCAAGTCCATCGTGCTCGATAGCGGCCAACTCGTCGGCAAAGTTGATGCGCAGACGCACATCGGCCACGCCTTTGAAATGGCCCTCCTGCAACAGACGCACAACCCCCTTCGTCTTTTCCCCGGCCCCGACGGTTGCCTGCTCGCCCTCGGCCGCGCCGGTTGCAGTCTGTTGATGCACTTTGCCTGCGCCGTGGGTCCGCTGTATTGGCGGCCCAGCCCCGCCCGCCGCCGCGCCCCTGCCGATTCCCGCTACGTTCATGGCTTCTCTCCCAGAAGAATGCTAATTTACCTGATACAATCCTACGGCTCGTTTATCGGCACGAGCGCACTTAACCTTTAGCCCTGAAATGGAAGTTGTTGGTATGTCAGGGTAGATTCACACGCGAAGTGCAACGATGGCTTTTTCGAAGGCTTCACATGGCGTTCGGTAGTCCAGCCTCTTGCGGGGTCTATTATTCAATTCAGCCGATGGGCGATGATGTCCAATTGGGCTTGAGTGAGTGATCGGAAATCCGTCTTTTTGGGGAGGAACTGTCGCAGAAGCCCGTTGGTATTCTCGTTGGTTGCGCGTTCCCACGCGCAGTAGGGATGGGCGAAATAGGCGCGAGCGTCGAAGTGGGTTTTGAATAAATGAGGTTCTGGAAGTGGGTTCTTAGTCAAACTTTTATTTATAAGGCCCACGGCCGGAACGATGTAAACACTTGTAAATACAGTGGTTATGGCTATGAATAGACAAGGCGAGTCCTTTCGGTTTCGGGGTCGAATAGACAGAACCTTATGGTAGCGAGAGAGACCATATATGCGGGCGTCGAGGGTGTGCTATAGCGGTGATTTGGGTCACAGTAGCGGCTCTGTTGGAAACCGTGGGTGGTTGCCGTGTGACGCGAGGATAACGAAGTGGATCAGGCGGTAAAACACAGACATCCCCCACAACGCGCGCTAAGAAGCGCGGCCGGGGGGCGTCCCGACAGACCCGGGGGCGTCCCAACCTGGTTATTCTGCCCTTGGGCGGTTGAGGAGGTGTTTGAGGTGGTATACGAACTCGAGGGCGTCTCGTGCGGAGAGAGTGTCGGGCTCGACGGTTTGTAGTTCTTTTTCGATTGGCCCGGGTTCGGCGCCCGCGGATGTTCCGCCGGGCCCGAACAGGTACATCTGCTGGGGGAGGCCGACGGAAGCCTGGTTTCCGGTTTCGAGGCTTTCGAGGATCTGGCGTGCTCGTTTGACGACGGTGGCCGGGAGTCCTGCGAGCCTGGCGACCTGTATCCCGTAACTGTGGTCTGCGCCGCCGTCGACGATCCGGTAGAGGAATACGACTTTTCCGTTCCATTCGCGTACGGCGACGTTGAGGTTTTTAGCGTGTTCGAGTTTGTTTGCGAGTTCGGTGAGTTCGTGGTAGTGGGTCGCGAACAGGGTTTTTGCGCGGATGTGGTCGTGCATGTGTTCTGCGACGGACCAGGCGATGCTGATCCCGTCAAACGTGCTGGTACCTCTGCCGATTTCGTCGAGTACGATGAGGCTTCGTTCGGTGGCGGTGTTGAGTATGTTGGCGGTTTCGATCATCTCGACCATGAATGTGCTTTCGCCGCGGGCGAGGTTGTCGGACGCGCCGACGCGGGTGAAGATGCGGTCGACGGCGCCGATCCGGGCTTCAGCAGCGGGCACGAAACTGCCCATCTGGGCCATGAGGGCGATGAGGGCGACCTGGCGCAGGTAGGTTGATTTTCCGGCCATGTTGGGGCCGGTGACGATCTGGAGGCGGGCGGCGGCGGTATCGAGGAGGGTGTCGTTGGGTACGAACTGGCCGCGCGCCATGAGGTCCTCGACCACGGGATGCCTGCCGTCGCGGATACTGAGCAGGCCGCCGTCGTCCACCAGGGGTTTGGCATAGTTTTTTGCGGTGGCGACGTCGGCCAGCGAGAGGAGGGTGTCGACGGTCGCGATGGCGGCGGCGGTTTCCTGGATACGCCTGGCCTCGCCGGCGATTCTGTCGCGCAACTGGACGAACAGGTCGTACTCGAGTTTCTGCATCCGTTCCTGTGCGGAGACGATTTCTTCCTCGCGTGCCTTGAGGGTGGGTGTCACGAACCGTTCGGCGTTGACGAGCGTTTGCTTGCGCTCGTAATCGGGGGGGACGAGGTGGACATTGCCCCTGGAGACCTCGATGTAGTAGCCGAAAATCTTGTTGTAGCCGACGCGGAGGTTGCCGATGCCGGTCCGTGCGATCTCGTCGCGCTGGAGGGCGGCGATCCAGTCGCGGCCGCCGCGGACGAGCCCGCGGAGCCGGTCGAGCTCTGGGTTGTAGGCGTCTTTGAACAGGTTGCCGTCGGTAATGGGTGCGGGCGGATCCTCGACAATTGCGGAGTCAATCCACGCCGCGACATCTTCCAGGTCGTCCATGCCGTTGCGGAGGTCCGCCAGCAGGTGAGTATCCATTGCGCGTAAGGCGTGCTTGACAAGGGGTGCCTGGCGCAGGCTGTTGCCGAGCCCTTTGACGTCTCGAGCGTTGCCGGTTTTGGAGGTGATGCGGCCGAGCAGGCGTTCAAGGTCGCCGACGGATTTGAGGATATCGTGCAACTCGAGGCGGAGTTCTGCGTCGTTGTAAAGGGCCTCGACCGCGTCGAGCCGTGCGCGGATTGCGGCTATGTCTACGAGCGGGTGGAGGATCCAGTGGCGCAACATTCTGCCGCCCATGCTGGTGAGGGTGCGGTCGAGCACGCCGAGGAGTGTGCCGCGCTTGTGGCGGTCGAAGGCGGACTCGGTGAGTTCGAGGTTTCGCTGGGTGTTGCCGTCGAGCACGACGAACTGGGCGGGGCTGTATCGGCGGGGGAGCCGCAGGTGGGGTACGCCGTCGCGCTGGGTGGATTTCACGTAGGCGAGTACGGCGCCGGCGCTCGAGGCGGCTTCGGGTGCGTCGTCGAGCGCGATGCCTTTCAATGTTGCAAGGCCAAATTGGTCAAGCAGGGCCTCGGCGGCGGTTTCGGCGTCGAACTCGTCGGCGGGCCGTGGCGTGAATGCGACGGCGTCAAACCTCGCCCGGAGCCGGTCGAGCAGGGCCTCGTCGAACGTGTCGGGCACGAGGATCTCGGCGGGCGCCATGCGGGTGAGTTCGTCGCACAGCGTTCGTTCGATGTCGGTGTCGAGTTGGGCGGCGAGGAATTCGCCCGTGGATACGTCGAGGAACGCCAGGCCGGCTCTGCCGTTTTCCGCGGCGAGTGCGGCGAGGTAGTTGTTGGATGTCTCATCGAGCAGGTTGGGTTCGATGACGGTGCCCGGGGTGACGGTGCGGACGATGGAACGTTTGACGATGCCCTTGGCTTCTTTTGGGTCTTCGATTTGGTCGCAGATGGTGACGGTCCTGCCGGCTTTGATCATCCTGGCGAGGTAGGTTTCGACGCTGCGGACGGGTACGCCGCACATGGGAACGCGGTCGTCTTTACCGGTGCTGTCGCGGGAGGTGAGTGCGAGCCCGAGGATTTGCGAGGCTTCGACCGCGTCTTCGAAGAACATCTCGAAAAAGTCGCCCATCCGGAAGAAGAGGATCGAGTCAGGACATTCGGCTTTGGCCTGGAGGTACTGTCGCAGCATGGGCGTCATGTTGCGTTCGGAGATATCGCTGAGTTTTTTCCAGTTGGTGGCCATATACGCGCCATTATATGCGCCCGAGTCTGTCGAAAAAACCTGCAGTTGCTGCGTCTTCCCCAGGCAATATCTTTGTTACGTTGCCAGGAATCAAAAGTGAAGCGGCGGGGACGCCGCTTCCACGATCTCCAGAAAACCGATCTTGTAAAAAAGGGGAGAGCGGGGCCGTGGCCCCGCTCTTGCCTCCTGCGTCACTCCCGATGAAATTAGAACAGCGCCACCAGCGAAACGAACGCACGGGTAGCCGGGAAATCGCCGGGGAACTTGAGAAATTCAACGTGGCCGTCCATGTACAGCACATTCTCACCACCCGGAATGTGGTTGAACTCGCCCACCGTGCTGCTGGCCATGTCGAACATCACCGGGATCTCGCTCTGCGCCTGGGCGGACGCGGCGGGATTGTTGATGTCCGTAATGAAGAAACGCTCGATGCCTTCGCGCAGCCGGTAGATGGTGATTTCGGCGGTGGCGTCGTTGGTGAAGTCGACGTCGCCGTCATACTTGTTCAGGCCCGGGGTCGCGAGCGCCTGCTCATTGAGCAGAGCGATAATGCGTGTCATAAAGCCTACGTCGATAGCGGCGAGCGGGTCCCCTGTGGGGTTGTTGGGATCCGCGCCTTCTTTCAAGTAGTCCTTGCCCGGCGCGCCGTTCAGCGCCCAGCCAAGATACATGTAGGATTCGGCGGTTAACGCGCACGGATCCACGGCGGTTGCATCGCTAAGGGGATCCACGCCCACCCAGTAGTCGGTACCGCCGGAAGCGTCAGAGGGACAGACCAGCACGTTGACGTCGCTGAGATATTCCGGAAACACGGCGGGGCCCTCAAAAATGAATTCGGCATCGCCACCGCTGGTTGACGGGTTGTTGTAACCGCACTTGCTGTAGCTGTCTTTATCGATAACGGCGTCAGTGATAACCCAGGAGCTCTTCGGGGCCATTGTGGGGAACTTCCCGCCTTTTGACTCGTTGGAGTACATCTTGAATACCAACCCGCACTGCTTGAGGTTATTGGCGCAACTTGACCTGCGTGCCGATTCGCGGGCACGGGCCAGCGCCGGCAGCAGGATCGCCGCCAGAATACCGATGATGGCGATTACCACCAAAAGCTCGATAAGAGTGAAACCCTTCTTCTTCATTTTAAGACCTCCCTTTCCCATGTTCTTATCAGGATTTATTCTTGGTCCAAACTGCACGCGAGAAAGACGTATTATCCGGAGCCTCTTTTCTGTGCGCCCGTGCCGATCAAGGGCTGCAGCTTTCCGGACGTGCACCCACGGCGCACGTTTTACTTGAAGCCAATTCCCGACAGCCCAGACCTCTCGTCCGTATCATAGACCACATATATAGAACTGTCAAGTAAAAAAAGAACGGTCGCGAGGGGTGTTTTTTGGGCGCCGGGGGGTATATCGTTAGGATTCGAACTGTGTAAAGTTAGAATGTATAGGTTCTTAGCGTTAATTGGCCCGGTTTTGGTGCGGGCGGGACGCCTGCCCCCCAATGTTTTTTTACTTCCCTGGCCGGTGACGGTAGAATAGGGGGTGGTTTTGAGTGGAGACTTTTAATCATGGTTCATCCTGAACTGCTGGAGATTCTGGTTTGCCCGGAAAACAAGACGCCGGTGCGGCTTGCGGACGCGGATCTGGTGGCCAAAGCCAACGCGGCCATCGAGGGGCGGAAACTGACGAACCGAGCGGGGGCTGTCGTCGAGGGGAAACTGGACGGCGGCCTTGTGCGGGAAGACGGGGCGTACATGTATCCGATCCGCGATGACATTCCGGTGATGCTGATCGACGAGGCGATCCCGCTGGCGCAGCTCAAGTAGGGGCTTATTGGGCCACACCGGGAAAAACAGGGACGGAAAAACAGGGACAGACACGCTTTTCAAACTACCGAAAAGCGAGTCAGTCCCCGTTTTTCGCTCTTGTTAGAAGCTCGGGGAGTTCATTGAGCGAGCGGATTATGGGGACGCCGGCGGGACATCGCTGGTGGCGGTCGATCAGGATGGGCCTGATTCCGGCGTTGGTTGCTCCCACGAAATCATCTTCGTAGGAGTCGCCGACATGTGCCACTTCGCCGGCCTGGAGGCGCAGGCGGGTCACGGCGGCTTTAAAAATCTTTGGATCGGGTTTGCGATACCCTGCGCGCGCCGATGTCAGGACGAATTCGAACTGCGCCGAGAGGCCGAGCCGCCGAAGAAGAACCTCGAGGCGCGAATCCCAGTTGGAAACCACGGCCAGCCGGAGACCCATCGCGCGCAGCTTGTCCAGGGCGGGGAGCACGTCTTCGAACACGCACCAGGTTTCCGGACGGGTGAAAATGTCGAACAATTCGTCAAAAAAATTGTCGAACCGGGCTTGAAACTGTTGTCTTGGCGGCTCGCAGTGGAGTCCGGCACAGGCGAACGAGTCGGCGACGAGGGCGTACCACCACTGGCGTTCGAGTTCTTCGTTTATTCCGGCATGGAGGGTGTTGCGCCGCTCGGTCCAAAGTTGCCTGAAGGTTTCGTTGAGGGTTTCGGGCAGGACGTGTACGCCGAATTTGGCGGCGGTTTCGGCGTAGACTTCGCCGACGGACCTGGCGGTGCAAATCAGGGTCTGTCCGACGTCGAACAGGACGGCTTTGTACGGGCAGTCCATGTTTTTTTTCTCAGTGTAGGGCGCGTTTTGGCTTGGCGGATTGCTGTGCCTGTTGCTCGATGCGGATGATGGCCCGCTCCGCTCGGAAAGCCTCGGGGCTTCCGGGCGCGGCCGCCAGGATTTCGTAGTAGGTTTGGAGTGAGGCGTCGACGGCGCCGTTCTGGCGGTAGGCTTGGGCAAGCTGCATCCGCAGTTGGATGTTGTCCGGCTGGAGGTTAACGGCGGTGACGAGGGTATTTTGCGCGGCTTCGAACTGCTGGAGACGCTGGTAGGCCTGGGCAAGTTCGCGGTATGCGCGGGCGTTGTCGGGGGTGAGTTGCACGAGTGACTCGTATTCGGCGGCCGCGCCGGCCTGGTCGCCGGCCCTGCCATAGTATTGGGCGAGTGCGCGGTGGGCGTCGGGCGAGTTTGGCACGGTTGAAGCCCAGGTTTGAAGCATGGCGCCTTCCTCGGCGCGCATGTTGAGCTGCCTGTAGACCGACGCGGCCATGGGATACGCCGCGGGTTCGCCGCTCGTCATTTGCTGGAACCAATCAAGGTAGGGGAGTGCTTCCTCGCGGCGGCCCAGTGAAGCGAGCAGCCGGGCCTGCTGGTAATACGGGCTGGCGTCGTCGGGCCGCTGCGCGCTCCAGTCGGCGTAAGTTTGGAGTTCTTCCTCGGTCATACCCAGGGTGCTGTAGAGTTTGGCCAGTTTGCGGTAGCTGTCGGTGTTGGTGGGATCGCTCTGGATGCTTTGGTTCAAGAGATCCAGGGCGGACTGGTAGTCGCCCTGTTCCATGGCTTCCTTGGCCTGTTTTAGCAGCCTTTGTACGTCGGCGGCTTTTCGCTTGCTCTCGGCAGCCGGGGTCTCGCTGTCCTCCGCGCCCCCGGCCGCGGCCGCTCGAGTTGCGAGTTTCCGGGCTTTTTTACCGAGTTTGCCCGGATCGGAGGTCGCGTCGGGCCCAGTGGAACCGGATTGGCCGGCAGTTTTGCCCGCCTTGTGTTCAGCCTCGGCATCTCGCCGCTCGATCTTCTCGAGATAGGAATCCAACCGCACCTTCTCTTCGTCTTCGGGAAGTGCCGCGGGCGCGGCAGCGGCTTCCGGCGGCATGGAGAGACCGGCACCGGCATCGGCGTGTGTTTTCGGCGCGGGCGACGCCGCGGAATGTCTTTGTTCCGTAACTCGATGTAACCGATAGGTTTGGACGGCAAGTAGGCAGGAAAGGGCCATAATCACGCCGATGGCGGTTTTGTTCATGCAAATACTCCCGGGTCCGGTTACAGTATACAGATGCCCTGTCGTTGTTGAAACACGTTGGGGCTTGGAATGTTCCCTCGTGCCAGAGATGGTCGGGCAGGTGCGGAATTGGACGAGAAAGGGCGGCGGGCTGGTTTCCAAACTGCGGGAGGCGAGTCAAGGCCTGTTTTTTGCTTGTGTCGATTTTGGGTTTGTTGGGCGGGTAAAATGGCCGGCATGTATATACAAGTAGTTGGAGCGGGCGGGTGGGGTCTTGCTCTGGCGCGGCTGTTGGCGCTGAACGGGCATGAGGTTCGGCTGTGGTGCCGCGATGAAGACAACCCGGCCGCCCTTCGCGAGACGCGGCAAAACCCCGTGCTTTTGGCGGGCGTCTCGTTGCCGGCGTCTGTGGACGTGTGCCAGGCCGTCGACCCGGACGTCGAGATTGCGGTGCTCGCGGTGCCGTCGCACGCGATGCGGGCCGTGGCGGGCGCTTACCGGCTGTCGCCGGGGACGATCCGGGTCAGCGTCGCCAAAGGCATCGAGAACGGGACGTTGCTGCGGATGAGCCAGGTGCTGGAGGAGACGGCGGGCGGCGGGCCGATCGTGGCGCTGTCGGGGCCGAGCCACGCGGAGGAGGTGGGGCGGGACTTGCCGGCGTCGGTGGTGGCGGCGGGGAAAGACCCGGCGGCGTGCGCGACGGTACAGCGGGCGTTCATGTCGCCGGTGTTTCGGGTGTACACGAGCGCGGACGTGGTGGGGGTCGAGCTGGGTGGCTCGTTGAAGAACGTGATCGCGATAGCGGCGGGTGCGTGCGACGGGTTGCGGCTGGGGGACAACGCGAAAGCGGCGCTGATCACCAGGGGGCTGGCGGAGATCGCCCGGCTTGGTGTGGCGATGGGTGCGGATCCGCTGACGTTTTCGGGCCTGAGCGGTATGGGGGATTTGATCGTCACGTGTGCGAGCCGGCACTCGAGGAACCGGGCCGTGGGGGAGAAAATCGCGCAAGGTTGGAGTCTGGAACGGATCCAGTCGTCCTCGCCGATGGTAGCGGAGGGGGTTCGGACGACGCGTTCGGCGCGCGATTTGGCGGAGCGGTATGGGGTAGAGATGCCGATCACGCGCGCGGTCTATTCGGTGCTTTTCGATGGGGCGGATGTGCGCGAGGCGGTGACGACCCTGATGACGCGGGAGGCCAAACCGGAACGGTAGCCGGAGCCAGGCGGTTTACGAGGCGCGGATGTTCCTTCGTGGCCTGGCGACCTTGGCGTTTGGGATCTCGAGCAGGCGGTTGACCTGCTCGACGAGCTCTGAAATCCCGAACGGTTTTTTGAGGTAGCCGTCGAACCCGTACGAAACCAGTTGCCGGGCCTCTTCGTCCTCGATGAAGCCGGAGATGGCCAGTACGCGGCTGTTGCTGGTTTCGGGCCGGTCCTTGATTCGGCTGCACACCATGCGGCCGTCGGCGTCGGAGAGGTGTATGTCCAGGATGACCAGATTGGGGTTGTGCTGGACGACGAGCACGCCGGCATCGAACCCGGTGGAAGCCGTCATGACGTTGTACTCGCCGCTTCGGTTGAGCGCGGCGGGAATAATGTCGAGATAGTAGGGGTCGTCGTCGACGACGAGGATGCGGTGCTCGCCCTCTTCGAACCGGTCCAGCGGGATGCCGTGGCTGATCATGAATTTTTTGAGGCTGTCGTAGGGAATACGGCGGTCTCCGCCCGGCCCGAGCCGGTATCCCTCGATCTGCCCGAGGTCGAACCATCGCGAAACCGTATCCGGTGAAACTCCGCAGATAGATGCTACCTCACCGCTCGTAAATACTTTGCCTCTCATACGTGCGTCCCTTGCCTCGGTCCAGCTTGCGGCTACCGTGCCGCAATAGGCAAAAATCTAAGAATCCGGTTTTTTATTGATAACTATATCAGTTCTCTGTTTCGCTGTCAAGAGATGTCCAACATCACAAGATCCAGGACATTGTGGCTTTTGCAGTGGGTGCGTAGGTTGAGCCACTGGCAGCCAATCCAAGTTGTTGCCGGTCATGCGTCCCAGCGCTGACATGTTAACTATCCCCAGAGTAATTGCGTATACTATACCGAATATGCCCCACGAATGGCAATAGGTTTAAGAGATTTTTTGAACAGGTACAAGACAGCCTGAGAGGGCAATGGCCCCAATGGGTAGTGGAGGCCGGGGGTGATGATCTGGGAAAAGCACGGAAGCGTGTTAATAGGGCATTGGGCTTGGCCGCTGTAAGTCTTTGTGGCTCAATGCTAAGGCGGTGAAGACGCCGCTTACGGTCGTCGGGTGTCAGGGGAGCGGATCTGGAAGTTTTTGGGCGGCGGGGTAACTTTTTCCGCGGGACTTGGCGTATAATGGTGAAAACTAAAGTTTCGATAGATTTGTGCCGATAGTAGAGATAAGGCTGAAGTATTGGTTGGTTAAGGAGAGGCGTTATGGTTGCTATACACGGGATTGGCGGGGTACCCGAGCCAACGCCGGAGCGACCAGCGAAGGTGCGGGACGCGCGCGAGCGGGAGGCGGTCACCGCGGCGCAAGATGGGGTCGTAATAAGTTCAGAAGCCCAAGCGGCAGCACGACTTGCGCAGTTGGTGAGCGAGATGAAGGAGGAGGCGGACGTCCGGTCTGAGCGGGTAGAATCGGCTCGTGAGAATTTGCGCCGCGGCGATTACAGGAACCCTGACGTCGTGGCGAGAGTGGCTGAAAAGATAAGCAAGTATCTGCCTTGACGAGATGAAGATGCGAATCGGGGGCGCGGTTATTTTCGCGCCCCTGTTTCTTTTTTTAATTTGCGGGTGCGGCACGCTGGGCGGATACCGGAAGAAGGGACTGGCGTCGTGGTATGGCGAAGAATACCAGGGCCGGACGACGGCGTCGGGGGAACAGTTCGATTTCCACAAGAAGACGGCCGCCCACAAGAAGTTGCCGTTCGGTTCGATGGTTCGTGTGAAACGGCGGGACAACGGGCGCGAGACGGTCGTCCGCGTCAATGATCGGGGCCCGTTCGTGCGCGGGCGCATCATCGACGTGTCGAAAGCGGCCGCGAAAGACCTGGATATGATACGTGACGGGATAGCCCCGGTTCGGATCAAGGTAGTGCGGCATCCGCGGGGCTGAAACGGCCGTGTGGGATTGAAAATGGGACATCACCCCACAACGGCGCACTAAAGTGCGGCGCTGAAACGCGGCGGGGGTCCTCCCAGACAGTTCGCCACGCGTTTGTTTAAGCGGCAGCCTCTCTGGATTTGGGTTTGAGTGCGCGCGCCAAAAGGAGCGTGAGTGGGGCCGCTAAAATGAGCAGCAGGTCGCCGCCGCCCGGCCTGGGGGCAGTGTCGCCAAAAGCTCCCAAACAAGCGCGTGGCGCTTCGCCTTCACCTTCACCTTCGCCCTCACCTTCACCTTCGCCCTCACCTTCGCCCTCACCCTCGCCTTCGCCTTCGCCTTCACCCTCGCCTTCGCCGGCTTCGAGCAGCCAGACTTCACCGGTGTCGCCGGTGGGCCCAACTTCAGCAGAGCCGGTGTAGTAGATCTCGCCGGCATCGTCCTGGCCGAATCCTTTGACCCAGATCTGGGTGTTTTGCGGGAACCGCAGGTAGTTGATCTGGTCCATTTCGTCCAGGTAGAAAAGGCGCCCTGACGGTGCAACAAGGTTGTCGCCGATATCCCCAAAAACGTACCGGCCGAACAGGTCTGGGACGGCCTGGCCGAGGTAGACGAACCCGCCAATGACGGCCGTGGCCTCGTGGTGGTCGTATTCGGCGATCGGGTCGATGAGGTTTTCGGGCACGTCCTGGACGGGTTCTTCCGTGAGATAGTAAGTGCCGTTACCACGAACGTTTACGAAGAAACTGCCTTCTTTGGCCGGCCAGCCGTAGTTTCCGCCGGGGACGATGAGGTCAACTTCTTCGACGAGGTCCTCGCCGGCATCGCCGAGCCAGAGGTCACCCGTCTCAGGGTCGAAACTGAACAGGTACGGGTTTCGCAATCCGTAGGCGTAGATTTCGCCGAGGGCACCGGGGTAGTCGACAAAGGGGTTGTCTTCGGGGATTCGGTATTGGCCGTTGGCGGAGAGGGTGCCGGCAGTGTCGCTGTAATCGGTGTCGATTCGGAGGATCGCCCCGTAGATATTGGAAAGATCTTGAGCGTTGCCGCCGGGAACGTGTCCGTCACCCATGTCGAGAGAGCCTCCACCGTCACCCAGCGAGATGTAGAGGAACCCGTCGTCGAGATTGAACCTCACGGTTCCACCGTTGTGGTTGGCCTGGGGCTGGTCAATCCGCATGATTTCCCTTCGGTACAATGGATTGACCTGGCTGGGATTGTCTTCCATTACGATCCACTCGGCGATAACGGACTGGTGGTCGAACTGGCCCGTCATGGGGACGGTGAAGTCGGCGGCGCCGGAGACGGGCTCGGACGTGTAGGTGTATGCCAATCCGTTTACGTTGAAGTTGGGGTGGAGTGCGAATCCCAGCAGGCCGCGCTCGTCATAGGCGGGATTGAGGCCAACCAGGCGGTCCTGGACATCGAGGAACGGAGTCTCCTGTTTGACGCCGTCGATGTAGAGCCAGACAAGCCCTACCTGGTCGATGACGTACATGCGCGGCTCGTCGCCGTTCATTGAGAATACAACGCCTATGGGCGAGACGAGTCCGTCTGCCAGTTTTGTGCGGCCGATCTCTATGCCCGCCGGGATGGCTTCAGGAATCGGGTCCATAACGGCTGCGCCGAAAATTTCGACGTCGCCGCGCATGTCGGCGGAGTGGACGCCGCAGCGGTATCCGGGGGTTCTTCCGGATGCGCTCATGGCTTCGGTGAGCGCGGGCGTCATGGTGAAGGTGATGGTCAAGGTGGGTGCGGAACCGCTCTCGACGAAATCGATGGCGGTATCCGTCTCGAGGGTTCCAACGGTTGCTCCCATCGAGAGCAGTACGACATCCTGGGCGGGTGTGGCTCCGAGCCCGACAATCTGCAAGGGATGTGTTGAGCCGTTGACGACGGTGACGGCGTACCGCTTGTAGACGGCCATCCGGATGGTTGGATCCTCGGCGGGCAGCGAGCCGGCGTAAATGAGCGGGCTTGAGACGGCGGTAAGCTGGTAACTGGTGTCGTTGACGTTGTTGAACGTCATTTGGAAATCGGACTGGGCGTGGGCGAGTCCGGTCAGCAGAACCACGGCGGCAACCGCCGTGAACATCGAGGGTTTCATATTTTCTCCTCCCTGTGAGGCGACAAATTGTGGCGCAGCAACTGCAAGACCATGTGAATATGCCTCACCCGTTGTCCAAGATTGAGTCTCACTCACGCGAGCGGCACGGCCAGCCCCTTGCCTCCTGCCAAAAGCCGCGCCGTCCGTTGTTTGCGCCGTAAGAAAACAACAAAAGGCCGCACGACAATCATTCCCAAATCCGCACGTAAGAAATTGTCCCGGTGCCCTATCAACGAGGCTGCGCCGAAACCACATCATTTCCCGACGGTCTCCGCGCGGCGGTTCTATCAAGGTACTCATGCCATCATTCTCACCACAGGCCTCGCAAGAGATCCCCGTCGTTGCCGTCGTTTATGTCCTTTTCGTCCCTTATGTCCCTTCCTTACGTGCGGATTTGGGTCATTCCCTGCGTGTTGATCGGAACCGGGCAAAGTGCGTAGTGTATGGGTGCGCACTGGCGGGAATACGGGACAGGCCGGCGCAAACCGAGAGGATCACCCATGAGCACAGCACAGTTGGGGCGTCGCGATTTTTTGAGGCGAACGGCCGCGGCCACCCTGGTAGCGGGCGTTACGGGACCGGTTGCGGGAACTTTTTCGACGGCGAGTGCGCAACAGGGTGGGCTGAAAAAGGCCATCCAGACCAATATGCTTGGAAAGGACCTGCCGGACTCCGAGAAGTTTGCGCTGGCGAAGAGATGCGGGTTTGAGGGGATCGAAGCGTATCCGCTGGACCTGGATGCGTCGGCGAAACTGGGTGAGACGGCGCGAGCGGCGGGGGTGGAGATCCACTCGGTGTCGTACGGGGGCTGGAACCCGTCCCTCTCGGATCCGAGCGAAGCGGCGGTGGAGAAGGGGGTGAAGGCGGTCGAGGCGGGGCTGAGAAGCACGAAGGCGATGGGCGCGGGCGTGATGCTTTTGGTTCCGGCAGTGGTGACCGATCGGGTGCGTTACGCGGAGGCGTACGAGCGGTCGCAGGCGAATATCAGGAAAGTGCTTCCGCTGGCCGAGGAACTCAAGGTCATTGTTGCGGTCGAGAACGTATGGAACAAGTTTCTGTTGAGCCCAATCGAGTTCGCCCGGTACGTGGACGAGTTCGACAACCCGTGGCTTCGTGCGTATTTTGACGTGGGCAACGTCGTCATCTTCGGTTACCCGCAGGATTGGATCCGGACGCTCGGCAAGCGGATCGTGAAAATCCACCTTAAGGACTTCAAGTCCAAGGGGTATGAGTGGAAAAACCTGCGGGAAGGGGACGTGGACTGGCCGGAAGTGCGCGCGGCACTGGCGGAGGTGGGTTACGAAGGCTACGTGACGCCGGAACTGTCCGGCGGTGACGAGGCGTATCTGCGGGATCTGTCGGGTCGGATCGACTTGATACTGGCGGGCAAATAGCGGCAGGGGGTAGTTAGTGGTGGTTGGGCGGCCGGTATTCCTCGGTGCGGTGGCGGATGATGGTTCCTTCGATGAGGTAGACGACGTCTTCGGCGATGTTTGTGGCGTGGTCGGCGATGCGCTCGATGTGGCGGGAGATGCCCAGGAGGTGGGTGTAGCTGCTGGCGAGGGTTGGGTTTTTCTGGATGCAGTTTTCGATTTGCACGTAGGCCTCGCGGTTGTACGCGTCGACTTCGTCATCCGCGTCGATAACGTCGTACGCGAGATTGGCGTTCAGGTTCACGAGGGCATCGAGGCTGTTCCGCAGCATGAGTTCGGCTTTTTTGGCCATGCCCACATAATCAAAGGGGACTTCTATCGGCTCCTGAGTGACGAGAAAGACGACGCGCTCGGCGATGTTGACGGCGGCATCGCCGATCCGTTCGAGTTCCGCGTTGATTTTGAGGACGGCAATCAGGAACCGGAGGTCGTGTGCGACGGGCTGATGAAGTGCGAGGATTTTCTGGCATTCCTCCTCGATGTCGACTTCGCGCTGGTCGATGTCGGGGTCGGTGTTTATGATGATGCGCGCGAGTGCGCCGTCTCTTTCCCGGAGGGACGTGATGGCGCGATGGAGCGTGTCTTCGACGAGCGCGCTCAGTGACAGCAAATTGGTTTTGAGCCGTTCGATTTCCCGCTGAAAATGAAGCGTCATTTTTGTCTTTCCTAGCCGAACCGGCCGGTGATGTAGTCTTCGGTTCTCTTTTTGGTTGGCTTGGTGAACAGTTTTTCGGTCTGGTCGAACTCGACAAGTCGCCCTTCATAGAGGAACGCGGTGTAATCGGAGACGCGGGCGGCCTGTTGCATGTTGTGGGTGACAATAACAATCGTGTAGTTTCGGCGCAACTCGCTGATCAGGTCTTCGATGTGGGAGGTCGAGAGGGGATCGAGTGCGGAGGCGGGCTCATCCATGAGAATGATTTCGGGGTCGACGGCGAGCGCGCGGGCAATGCAGAGCCGCTGCTGCTGGCCGCCGGAAAGTTGGAGTGCATTGAGCCTCAGCCGGTCCTTTACCTCGAGCCAGAGTCCCGCGCGTTCGAGGCTGCGCTCGACAATTTCGGCGAGCCGGCGTTTGTCTTTCATCCCGAAGATGCGCGGGCCGTATGCGACGTTGTCGAAAACGGACTTTGGAAAGGGGTTAGACTTCTGGAACACCATACCGACGCGCCTGCGCAGCGTGACGACGTCGGTGCCGGGAGCATAGATGTCCTGGCCGTCGATGGAGATTTTGCCCTCGATGCGGGTGCCGTCGATGATGTCGTTCATCCGGTTGAGCGTGCGCAAGAAGGTGGATTTCCCGCAGCCGGACGGCCCGATGAGTGCGGTGACCTGGGTTTCGGGAATTTCCAAGCTGATCTTGAACAGGGCTTGGACCTTGCCATAGAAAAAGTCAACATCGACGGTGCGGATCTTCGGGTTGAACGGTTCTACCATCGGTATTTTTTCCTGAAATGGATGCGCAGGAGGATGGCGCCCAGATTCACGCCAAGGACAAGTGCGATCAGCACAAGGGCGGTACCGTACTGCATGGGACGGACCTGTTCGGCGGCCGGGTGCTGAGTTGCGAGCACGTACAGGTGGTAAGGCAGCGCCATGGCCTGATCGAATATGGATTTGGGCAGGTTGGGGAGGTAAAAGGCTGCCACGGTGAACAGGATGGGTGCAGTCTCGCCGGCGGCTCTGCCGATGCTGAGTACGCTGCCGGTGATCATGCCGGGGATGGCGTAGGGCAGGACGTTTTTCTGGATGGTCTGCCATTTACCGGCCCCGAGCGCGAGGCTGCCTTCACGGAGGTACTGTGGAACGGCGCGGAGGGCTTCTTCACTGGCGACCACCATGATGGGCAACACCATGCAGGCCAGGGTGAGGCTGCCTGCCAGGATGCTGGCGCCAAACCCGAAAAAGAGCACGAAAAGACCAAGGCCGAACAGGCCGAACACGATCGAGGGTACGCCAGCCAGCGTGATAATGGCGAGGCGAATGGTGCGGGTGAACCTTCCCTGGTGCGCGTACTCGCTCAGGTAGACGGCCGTCGCCATTCCCAGCGGCAGGGCCACCACAACCGTCCCCGCCACCAGGTAGACCGTCCCGACTATGGCGGGAAAGATGCCGCCCTGAGCGCCGCCTCTGCGCGGCACCCCTGATAAGAACCCCCAGTTGATCGCCGGCAAGCCTTTGACGATGATGTCGATGAGGATATATGCGATGACGCCGACGATGAAGTAGGTGGCGAGGCGCATCGCCCACCGGATGATCCCGTCGAAGTGGCCTTTTATCATAGTCAGGCCCTCTGGTAATTGCGCAGGACGCGCTGGGCGAGCATGTTGAGCATAAAGGTCGCGAGAAGCAGCAGGATACCGATCCAGAACAGGGCCTGATAATGGTGGCTGCCGTAGGTGACCTCGCCCATTTCGGCGGCGATGGTGGCCGTCATGGTTCTGACGGACTGCACCGGGGAGAGCGTGATGATGGCCGCGTTGCCGGTTACCATGAGGACCGTCATCGTTTCGCCGATGACCCTGCCCATCCCGAGCATGACGGCGGCGACAATGCCGGACATCCCGGCGGGAACTGTTACGCGCCAGACGGTCTGGATTTCGGTGGCGCCGAGGGCGAGCGAGGCTTCGCGGTACGAGCGTGGGACACTTTTTATGGCGTCTTCGGAAATGGACGTGATGGTCGGAACGGCCATGAGGGCCAGGAGAAGCGCGCCGGTAAGCGCGGTAAGGCCGGTGGGGAGGTTGAAGGCCTGTTTGATGAAGGGCGCCAGGACGACGAGGCCGAAAAAGCCCAGAACCACCGACGGGATAGCCGCCATCAGTTCGATAAACGGCTTGAGGAACTCGCGCTCGGCGGGTCTCGCCACTTCGGCTATGTAGACTGCGGCGCAGACGCCAAACGGCACGGCAAACAGCGTGGCCAAAATCGTGACGAGCAGGCTGCCGGTCACCAGCGGGAAAATGCCAAACCGCTGTTGCTGGAACGAGACGGGCGTCCATCGGTTATCGAGCAGGGTTCCCAGGCCGGGTTCCACCGCAAACGGGGCCGCCTGCCGTAACAGGAACAGGAAAATGAGGAACACAATCAAGATACACAGGGAACTGGCGGCTATCAGCAGATAGGCCATCCCGGTTTCTTTGATTGCGCGTGAAAACATCAGGTCACCGGTACGTATCCCGTCTCTTGGACGATTTTCTGACCCTGTTGTCCCAGGCAAAAATCGATAAAATTCTGCACGGCCTGAGAAACCGGTTCGGAGACGTAAAAATACAGTGGCCGCGATATCGAATAGGCGCCGCTGCGAACGGTTTCTTCAGTGGGCATGACCGCGGCAGAAGCGGGATCGGCCTTGACGCCGAGCACCTTGACTTTTGCGGCCGCCTCCCGGGCATAGCCGAGCCCGACGTAGCCTATGGCGAGCTTGTCGCCGGCCACGGCCTGGATGATGGTGGATGTGGCGGGCATGAGGCGCGCGCCCGGCGCAAAATCGGATTTCTGCAAAACGTGTTCCTGGAAGAAAACGTAGGTGCCGGAACTGGACTCCCTCGAAAGCAGGAGGATGTCGCCGGTCCCGCCGCCCACTTGGGACCAGTTGGTAACCGCGCCGGTGTAGATGTCTTTAAGCTGGGGCAAGGTAAGTTCGTTTATTGGATTGGCCGGATTGACAATTATGGCGATCCCGTCGCGCGCCACGGCATACTCCTTGAGGGCCATGTTTTTCTGGCGGGCCAGTTGTTTTTCCTCTTCGGTCATGTCGCGGGACGCGGCGCAGATGTCGGTGTTGCCGTTAAGCAGGGCGGCGATTCCCGTTCCCGACCCGCCGCCGGTCACGGAGATGTCCGCCGCGGGTTGGGCGTCCATGTAATCTTCGGCCCACGCGGTGACCAGATGCACCATCGTGTCCGAACCTTTGATAGTTACCAGATTGGCCGCTCCCGCAGAGTCGCCGGGTGTTCCGGCAGGCCGGCAAGAGTACATGGCCATCGCAAGGCAGACTACGGCTGCTACAAGAATTCGGTTCATGATTTACGGTCCTCAGCCCAGTTTGGGTTCCGAAATATTCTACAAGTTTTCTTTCCCAGGTTACCACTGCGTACAAGGAAACCACAGTGCTCCCCAGTTTTGTTCGGCCAGCCGCCAACGGGGTTGGACTGTAGGCGCCAGGCGTGGTATTTAGTAGGTGCGGTCGTCTCGCCCGCGCCGTCCAGACCACAGGCTGGCATCAACGCAGCAGGCTTAGGCCAACATCGAGCGGAATGACGAGAAGTTTATTGCGATCATGCCGCTTGTGGTTTGGAACATCGGTCGCGGCGTTGACGGCGCGGGCGAGACGCCCGCGCCTACGAGACCACAGGCTGGCCTTAACCAAGCAGGGTAAAAAGAACCGGCGGGATAACCCCGCCGGTTTATAGGCTGTTGCCGATTGTTCTTAGCCGGTAATGGCGGCTTCGTCGTAGAGTTTGACGGCTTTGAATTTGCAGAACCGTTCGAGGTCCTTTTTCACGTCGCCGTATACGGTGACTCGATGCAGCGTATGTTTCCAGTTTTTCCAGAGTGCTTCGAGCGAGCCGTCGACTTTTACGGTGATTTGGGTTCTGCAGCCGCGATCGGAATCCGGGACGTCGATGATTTCGCCGGTGAAATACGGCATCAGGTCGGAGCCGACCAGCAACGCCTGTGTGACGCGCTGGTTCTTGCGCATGAACACCTGGGGCACCGCGCCTTCCTGCCGTTCCATGATGGTGCGCAGCCGGTACGGGCACCGCTCGCCGTCGGGTCCGTCCATCTTGGTCGAGCCGAGGCAATGGGCGAGGATGATGCCGCCGGCGGCTTCGTCGACGGTGGGGTCGCTGATGAAACCGGGCTTGCCACTGAGGGCCTGCAGGATGATGTGAGTCATGGCGCTCTGGAGGTCGGACTCGCAGATGCCGCCGAGGCCCATGTCGTTGAGCCGGACGTTGCCGATGCATGGGAACGCGGGCAACTGGTGGTACATGGTGCCGTAACAGTCGGTGGTGATGACGGTTGCGTTCTGCTCGTTCATGAGGGTTTCAAAGGCCAGCGCCAGTTTGCACGACCGGAAGATTTCGTCTTCGTTGGGTTCGACGACTTTCTGCGCCTCGGCGATCCACCGCTTGGCCTCTTCCCGTGCGGCGGGATCGGGTACGGCGTTGTAGGCGGCCATGGTGTGATCCTTGTCGACCGTGATGACCTGGGTGCCGAACTTGTCTTTGAGGGCCTGGAGGTACTCGGCCCTGGGCTGGCGCGAGGAGATATTCACGATCCGGGCTTCGTGCAGGTGGTGGATGGCTCGGAACGGCCGGACGGCCACGGCCAACTGGTTGAAATCGCTGCTCAGGATGCACTCCAGCATCCCTTTATCCGTGCTCTGCACCAGGCCGCCGAAACTGGTCCATTCGTGGCCCGAATAAGGCGCGGCGATCAACATCACGGGCTTGCCCGCGGCCAGGATGTTCGTCAGGATGCCGCTGACGCCCATCGACAAATGGATAGCGAGAACGCCGTCGACGTCGGCCAGACGATCTTTGAGGGCGGCGAATTCTTCGGGTTTCGTTAGCAGTTCGTTGACGGTAAACTCGCAGTCGGCAAAATCTTTTGCGCGTTTGTCGAACTCGGCTTCGTACCGTTTGCGCTCCTCGGCGAGGTCCATCACGGGGGTCGGCCACAGGGCTTTGGGGATGCCGAGGTAGAGCTTGGCGATCTTGACTTTTGACGTGCGGCACCCGGGGCTGATAATGGATATGCCGGCCTGCGCCTGCGCTCCTGTCATGCTGCCCGCGCCCATTAAAATGGCGGAACCTGCCATCATTGTCCCAAGAAATTGCCTGCGTTCCATTTCCATGACGTTCCTCCCTTATGTAAGAAAAAGTTAATTGTGCCGACACACGACTATGGCACGTTTGCCGAACGGGCTTCAACAAATCTTGCGGAATTGAAGCGGCGGGGACGCCGCTTCCACGGCCCGCTCAACAACTGCGCGAGGATTCTGTTGAGCCGCTGACCTTCGCCACCCGCACAACGGTCCAAACCCAGGCGTAGACAAGCCGCCCCCAGGCGTTGCGGGCAGCAGCCGCCGCCAGCGTGCCGGCAACCGTTGGCCGTATCGGCACGACGCGCCCGTCGAGGCTGCAGTAGGCGCAACTCGATGCGACGGAGAGGGCGGCGAGGATGCGCAGGCGGGTGCTGTCGAACGTGATGACGAAGACGTCGTATCGGCAGGCGCGGATCTGTTGAACGAGGCGCAAGAACGATCGAGGCGACCGCGCGGAATACGCGGCGAGTTCCGTGGTTACGACGCTGTTGGCTTCCGCCTTTTCTTCGGGTGACATTTTGTAGTTGGGTGGCGTCATGGCGACAAGTTCCGCAGTCGGATACTTCGCGCGGACACAGCGGAGCACGTCCAAAAACCGGCGGCCCTTGCTGTAGAAAATGCATATGCGCGTCATGATGCGGACCTTCCGGCGAACCTTTTGAGGATGGGCGGATAGTGGCGCTCGACGATTCTGCGCCAGTCGTATTCGGCCTCCGCCCGCCGGCGCGCCGCCTCGCCCATCCGCGCCCGCAACTGCGCGTCGTCTAAGAGGTGCGCCAGGCAACCCGCCAGCCCTTCGGCGTCGCCGGGGTTGAACAAGAAGCCGGTTTCGCCGTCCACGACGATGTCCTGGAGGCCGCCCACGCGCGTGGCGCATACCGGCAGGCCGGACGCCATCGCCTCGACCGCCACCATGCCGAAGGGCTCTTCCCACGTCGATGCCGCCACGAAAATGTCGGCCTGGGGGTACAGTTGCCGGATGCCTTCGGGCGTGTGCCAGCCGACCGCTTTGAACCAGTCGGTGGAGAGGGCGTAATCGGTGTGGGTGACGTGGATCTCGAAGTCCGAGCGGGAAGCAGCGAGCCGTTGCCCGGCGTCGCGCAGGGTTCGCAGACCTTTTGTGGGATCTTCGACGCGGCCCGTCATGAGGATCACCTTTTTGGCGCGGGCCTTTTTCTTTTCGGCGGGGACGTACGCGAACTCATCGGTGTTTACGCCGCCGGGGATCACCCTGACGTCCGGGTGGAAGTTATCGAGATGCCGTTTCTGGATGTGGTTGTAGACGATGATGGTTTTGCACCGCTCGAGGGACCGCACCAGCAGGGCGTGGTAGCCGGGCATGTAGGCGCGGGCCGCCATGTACTCCTGCGTCCAACTGTGAAAACTCCAGCGCTTGATCTCGTCGGCGTGGACGCCGTTCAACGAACACCGCCGGCATTCGTTGGGCGTTTCGAGGTAGTTGTTGGGGCATGGCGCGCCGTCGCGGAACAGTCTGAAATCGCGGGGGCACGCCAATTCGTAGGCATAGTAGCGGGCCGCAACCGGCCATGCCGAAAGCGCCTCGGCCACGTGCGGCTTCAGGAAAAACCCGTCGCACAGGAAGATGCCGTCGGGCTGCCATGCCTCCATTTCTTTGCGAAACCGGCCGGGCATGACGTCGGGCCGGATATCTTTAGGTGCGAAATCCAGCCGCGTGGCCGGAAACGGCAAGAGGCCCGGCTCAAAGTTGCCGCGTTCCCAGGACAGCTCGCATTTGGCCCCGAACAGCCTCACCTCATGCCCCGCCGCGCGCAACTGGAGGATCGTGTGGAAAACGTCGACGTCCGCACCCCCGTGCGGGGGCCACGAAAACAGCAGATCCACAAATGCCAGGCGCATGACGGCTCCAAACCTAATAACTGGAGGTAATTATGCCCCACGCAGGCGCACGCTTCCAGCTTTAGTTCGGGGACGGACTGCGGATTAAGGTTTTCGACACGTTGTTTCGACGCGTTCTTGTAGGCGCGCAATAAGGGAGTCTTCCTTTTGCGGAAACGCCATCGCGGGAACGGGTTTGTAAACCGGTTTTGTGCGCGTTAACCCCATTTCTCAAGAATTAGCCTGTTGTGCGTAAGTCCTTGTATATAATTGATTTAACAATTATAATTCGTAGCCTGTCCCTGAATTGCCGCAGCTACGATCAAAGACAAACCCGGCAGCCGAGTCCGCGATTAGGGAAGCAGCCCGTATACGCCGAAAGGCCGAGGTCAGCGACCTCTACCTCTGCAACACATAGCCTGTAAAGTTACCGCCCGGCGGGGTTACCGCTCGGCGGGTGCGCGCAATGTTCACACTTTAATAGTAAAGGGCTTGCAGAGTTCCTTGCCTAATTTCTCCGTCGAGTAAAGAACGCTCTCTTTGGCCAGCGCCGCGACAAGCGATTTGCGCGGCACCCCCGAATGATGCTCCGTCAGCGTGGACATCAGCGTCACGAGGCCTTTCTGTCCTTTCCCGCGGTGCCGGAACAGGCCCCACAGCGATTTCGGGGTCGCGTTGGTGCTCCCGTGATGCCCCACCTTGTACACGATAGTGTCGGCCAGCAGCTTGGTAAGTTTCTTGTCTTGCAGCGCATACTGCCAGTTTTCCAGTTGTGCGTCGCCGGGAAACAGCAGGGCCTTCTTCCCGATCCGGAACATGAGCACGACGCTCGTGTTGTTCATCGCCCCGTCGAGGTCCCTCACAATCCGTTTGATATTTTCCACCTGCACCGCGTTCGCCTTCTTGACGACCCACTTGATACACGACGGGGCCGAGCGAAGCGGCTGGACCTCGGCGCGCGGGAAAAGCGGGCTTTCAGCGGCCGACGCCGCCATCAGGGCCGCGCGGGCCTTTGCCGCGTCCACGCTGAACTTCCAGAACTCCTCGTCGTTCCATTTTGTCTGTGTCTTGATGGCGCTCGTTTGCTCGAGCGTGAGTGGTCCCAGAACGATGACTTCAACCCCCGGCAGAAGCGGCTCGAGACCCGAGCGGCCGCCCGCATGAACATAAGCATGCCGCGTTCCCATGTTCTCCAGCCTGCCGATTGCCGCTTTGTTCTTGATGTTCAGGGCCGCGATCTTTTTCAGCACGCCCGCGTCACGCGGCGAGAGGTTGAACGGAGCGAGGCTGCCTTTCGCGCACATGCGTAGCGCGAACTGCTCGGCGGCGTTGACCGTCTCGTGGCTGAACGCCATCGCGAAGTCCGACGGGGCCGACCGGGCCGACGACTTGGCGCCAGGGTGCTCAGTCCAAGGTTGCACCACAACCGTTGGGCTGAGGCTTTCCAGTTTGTTCCCCACTCCTTTCAACCCAAACGCGCTCAGATGGTCGGCGTGACGGTGTGTCACTACGACCGCATCGGCGCGGCCATCGCAATCCGCAATCAGACGATCCACAACCTGTTCCATGTGCGGCTTTTTCCCGGACGTCGTGCCGCAGTCGATCAGGATCTGACGCTTCTTTTCATCGGGATAAGCAAACGTCAGCAGGAAGCAGTCGCCGAAACCCACGTTATACATCGAAATTGAGACGCTCAGCGGTTTGGCGTCCGCGGGGATCTTGTCGACCGGTCTTCTGTTACTCATCCCAATCCTCCTTTCTCGCGGCGTTGTCGCGCCTGACATGCATAAGGGCGAACCGCTGGCCTCTTGGGGCCCCGTCGGTGAAACCATACTTGCCATCGCTGTCGCGTATATTGTTTTCCCACAGGTATTGGAGCCGCGAATTCTGCCGGGCCGGATTGTCGATCCGGCTGCGGATATGATACTTGAGCAGGCCAAACTCGTTGAACACCAGTACCCCGCCACCGTTGAGCCGCACCAGCGTGTTCCTCGGCATCGAGTCAGGCTTCTTCATCCCCTTGCACACCTGCGCCAACTGGCCCGCCTCCAAATCCAGCACCTGCCGGTATTCGCTCACCGTCTCGCGCAGCACAAACCCGTCAAGCCCGACCCGGATGCACGGCCGCACCGAGATTACCCGCGTGTAGGCCTCCGGGTAAACGCCCAGCGCCACCCGGTTCTCCCACAAGAATCGGAAAACCTCCTCGCCGTTCTGCTCGAGCGGCTCACGATGTACGCACTCGTGGTCCAACGCCGCGCAGTCCGGTTTTTCCCACGCCCCAGCCTCCGGCGTCAGGCAAGCCGCGGCGTCTTCATTCATGCCGGACGCGGGTTTGATGCCCCACTGGGCAAACTGTTTCTTGAGGATCTCCCGGTAACCGTACCTGCCGTCGTGAGGGAGAAACTCGTAGTCCGCCGTCAGCAGCGCCGACAGGAAATCTGGGAAGGTCAGGTCGACGGTCGGACAATAATCCAGTGCCCGAACGCACATTGTCAGCAGGTGTTCCGCCGCATCGGCGCCGTCTTCGGCCACGCGATCCACAGGCACCGTCTTGTCCTGTTTGGGCAGCCACCCGCCAAGGCGTTTCACCCACACCTCTATAAACGAATTGAGAACCGCCGCCGCAAGGATTTCTCCGCGCAGGTGGCACTCGTTGAAGCCCACGTCCTTGTAATAGGCGTTCTCGTCCGGGGGGGCTGTGACCGACCGGCGAAGGCAATCGCTGCTGTGGCGGCTCGCCTCCTGCCCAAACTGTTCCGCAAGACCCAGCAGCACGCAGCGGCGCAGCGTCGCCGCATCAAGTTTCGACTTGTTGACACGCCCGTTCTTCAGCCCCGGCACCAGTTGCCGCACTACGTCGCGCAGCCCAAACACCGACAACAGTGCCACGATGTCCGCAAAACCCTCGTGGAACCCCGCCTGGTCCGGGTGAGACGGCAGCGTATACGACTCGCGAAGCCCATCCAGCAGCGCATGCGTCGTCTCGTGGGCAACGATGTCATGCGACAGGCACGTAAAAATCGTTTGACCGCCCGATCCCGGGAAACACCCGAAATACAGCCCGCGGGAGTCGTCAGAATAGTACGCATTGGCTTCCGCAAAAGCGTGAGGCGCCACATGAAGCAGGTGGCCGCCGAAACCCCACGAGACGCGCCGCCCAAGCGCCTTCTCGAACTGCGCCAACAGTCGCATCACGATCGCATACACGTTTTGTGCATGGAAACCCGGATCGCTGCACAACGTCTTATCAGAGGCCGACTTAAACGGGTCGCCGTCGCCCCCAGGATCAAACGGTCTATACAGCACCCGGTTGACCGAGTCGTAGTCCACAACATGCACCCGGTAGCCACGAGGCCCCGGATCAAGACGCTCGAACGGCAGCGCAACAGACGCGGTCACGATGCGACCGTCCGGGTCCTGTACAGACGGATCTTGCGCGATAATGGTCAGATTTCTAGTGATAGGCATATCAGTTCCTCCCACAGAGTTCTTTGAGGCCTACTGTTCGCATCATATACATAGACAAACAGAAAAGCAAGGCCAATTCCGTCACGCCTCAACCCAAGTTGCCCGCTGTCGGGCTGTCAGGACGCTCCCCGGCAGTTGTGGGGAGCGTCTCAAATGGCACAAAGTTTACGTTCACGAATACTTTGCTTCATGACTTCTTAGCCCGCTTCAGCGGGCTCCTCTTTGCACCCGGTTTCAACCGGGGTGGGCCTGACGTGCCCCCTCTCGATAGCGCACTGTTCGGTCAGACTTCCTCGACGACCTTCATTCCAATCAGGTGGGCGAGGTGGCGGATAGATGAGGTGTGGTCGCCGTAGTAGGCCACCCGGTGCAAAGAGGCATAATAGTCTTTGGCGCTCGCGCCCAGCGCCCCGCCGCCCCAGTTGTCCAGCAGCTTCTCAGCGTCCTTTACCTCGGCGACGATTTCCGTCCGGCAACCCCGCTCTTCGCCTTTGGGTACCTCGGGGACTTCGATGATCTTCCCTGTAAACATCAACAGGGTGTCAAGGTGGACCAGCTTGGTGAAAGTGACTTTCTGTCCGATGCGATAATGGACCTCGGTCACTGCACCGCCACGGACCTCCGCATGCCGGCGAAGCAGGTAGGGCGACCTGGGGCTCTCAGGGCCTTCCATTCGCAGCGGGGCCGAGCAGTGGGAGAGGTGAAACGCGTTCTTGGACGTATCCACGCCCGCCGCGTTGCCCAGGAAACCGGCCCGGTTCAGCGCGTGCTGGAAGATCAGCATGGTGAGGAGGCAGTCCATGTCCCCGTCGCAGGCGGCGGGAATGCCCCGGTCGTTAAGGCGCGAAAAGCCCAGGCATGGAAAACCACGCTCGAGCCAGCCCATGCACGTCCCGACGCATAATCCGTCAGCCCGGTTCTCGGCGATCAACTGGTCCAAGGTCAGGCTTGCCTTGGCGGCCTTGACTACGTCCTCCCGGGCCGGTTCGACGACACTCTCTGCCTCGTCGAGCCACGTCTTCGCCTCGGTCTCCGCGCCTGCAGCGTCCACCTTCGCCATAACCTCGTCATAACGCCCTTCGGCGATCTGCACGAGTTCGACCCCCAACCGCTCTTTCACCTTATCCGGCGCGTAGGACTCGGGCGTGCCCTTGAACGGCGGAGAAACGAGTACCCGGCTTCGCCGCAACAGCGGAGCCACCCTCAGCAGTGCGGCTGCCCGCTCCAGTTCGTTGTAGTCGGTGCTGTTAAAGAGCGTGATCCGGTGTCCTTCCTCGCGCCACGGCTTCACCAGGCACCAGTCGTGCCCGCCAACGACAGGGAGGTGAAACAAGGCTGCCGGCCGGCGCTGTTCGAAGATCGTTGGCATGACTTTTGTCGGCCCGAAGATGTGCGCGCTGATCACCAGCACGGGGGCGTCGGGCCCGGCTTGGTCCAGCAACTGAACGGTCTGCTCGGCATTATTCGCTTGACCGACAACGAACTCGATGTTCCCAAGGTTCTTTTCCGCTTTGGCCAGGCGCTCCCGCACAGCCGTGATCTCCGCTTCTGACGGGTTCCAACTGAGATCCCCCGGCTTGCCGGCAATAATGGCGCAAATCCGGACCTTTGAATCAGTAGCGGCCGCGGACGTCGGCGCGTTTGCGCCAACCGCCAAATGGCCCGTAGCCAGCGCGATCCCGGTCGCCGCGCTTACCCCTAGAAAATGCCGACGCGTGCAATGTGTACACATGATTGATCCCTCCCTTTCTACCATCCCTGTGCCGCCCGACCGACATAATGACTATCATTGATTCGCATTTGACCACGATTAGCAGTGGCACTTCAACCAGCGCGACAAGTTGAGGAGAGGTCGCCAACCTCGAAGCGGGACACCATTCCGAGAGTAAGCTTTCACATTCGCGATAATTCAAGGAAGGGGTATTCACTGACCGAGTACGAATAAATTTCGCTGCGGCCCGTTAATCCTGGATCTCTGAGTCTTACGGCCTGTGCAAGATTGAACTAAATGCGTCGATGAGCGCGCGGGCGCGGGCCACAGCCAAACGTGCCTGGGTATCGTCAACGTGAATAATCTCCCCGTAGTCGCCTACAGCACGCAATTCGAAAAGCCAAGTTAACCATTTACCCGCTTCAACGTCCATTGCGCCTGTTTTCACAAAATATCTATGTACAGCGCCAATGACCGCTCCGTGTTTCTTGAAGCTGTAGCCGCACTGCATCAGCGCCGCCGATGCCGCGTGAAAGGCCGCATAGTAAGCGCGGGAAGCGGCGTCATCAAAGAATGCGGCGCCACACAGCGTCTCGGCAGCTTCGATGGCCTGTCGGGCGCGTTCCATGTGCGCGGCAACTTCTTCTGTATTCTCGCGTTTCACACGGCAATCCCTTCCTGCCGGGCATTTCTGTAGAGCTGCAAGCGCCCGCTCTCGAAATCCTGGGCGCGGGCAGGCCGGACGGATAGGTAGCGGTCGCTTGCGAGTTGCAGGTCATGAAGCAAATCAACCAGTACTTCCAGGTCCACGAAGTAGTCGAAAGGTTCCCCAAGCAGCACAAGCAAATCGATGTCGCTCTCCGGGTCGGCGGTGCCACGAGCCATAGACCCGTACAGCACAAGTCCCTTGAACCGCGGACCAAAGCGCGCAACGAGCCGCTCCTTGCAGGATTGAACCAGTTGTTGTTCCTCGGTATTCATTGCTGTCCCGGCCTCCGTTGCCGTGACGCCATCCTACCACGCCCTGATCCGGATGAACAAAGTGCCAGCCACCCCCACGCCCAAGCCCCGCAGGCAACGACAGTTCAGCGGCAATTCAGGCAATTCAGGGCAGTCAGGCAGAGACTAGCAGACACGTGCTTGCCGGCACAATGAATAAATCTCTCTGATGCAAAAGCGCCATCCGGGCTTGTAATCCAGGCTTATGCATCAACCGACTTCCCCCTCAAATTGCGCAAGTCATTGAACACACTTGGGTCAACAAGTGTAATTCGTAGTCTGTCCCGGAATTGCCCCCGGAATTGCCCGGAATTACCCCGGAATTGCCCGGAATTGCCCCTACAAGCGTGACTGCGAAAGTGAAAACGGCACATCCGAGGTTACGCGGCGCTATTTTTCCATCAGCGGCAGTTGGTCGTCGCCCCGGCCCCCATTCTTCGGCGCCTTCTTGAACGTCACGTTCACGCCCGTCGCGGGCGGCATGTCGATGCGGACGCCTTTGAGAAGTTCCGACACGGTGAGGAGTTGGATCTTAGGGTGCTTGCCCCAAGGCGATTCGTAGGACCCCGTGTCCGCCGCCTCGGCCCGCATCGGCTGCGTGTTTGGGTGCATCGAGATCAGCACGCCCATCTCCGCGCCCTCACGGTCTACTACGTGGCACAGGTCCCGCACGTGCGCCACGTTCGTCTTCCCCGCCTTCACTGAGAAGACGATCTGCTTCGTCTTGCCGCCCGGGTCATCGTGGAAATACAGACGCCCGTCCACGCCCCTGTCCGCCCCCTTCTTCTCTTCCACGGGACGCGCACCCACTAAGCCCAACGCCCACGTCTGAAAATGAAATGGGTCCTGTGCCGCCAACACCCGAGCATCCGGCACTGACGTCGGCTCCCCAATCACCTCGTACGTCTCGTTAATCGCCTCCCCATACGTATCCTTCAACCGATGCCGGATAAGGTTGATCGCCAGAGGCGTGATGTCTATCCCAATCCAACGCCGCCCAAGCTTCTGTGCCGCGTCAATCGTCGTCCCGCACCCGCAGAACGGATCGAGTACCATTTCCCCGTCGTTGCTGCTTGATGCAACAATCCGCTCCAGGAGCGCCACCGGCTTCTGCGTCGGGTAGCCGAGGCGCTCGACTGCTTGTGCCTGGACCGGACGAATATCTGTCCAGTTGTCACCCAGAGGATTCCCTTCCTGCTCGTCAAGATATCTCTTCAGAGCCGGCACTTTGCCCGGCCCACTCTGGACAACCAAGCCTTTCTCGTAAGCTTCTTGCATTCGGGGTCTCGTCCAACGCCAGACGCGCGTCACGCCCAAGAACTCATAGGTCAGATTGGGACGATTCTTGTTCGGATTGGTCAAGTCCGCAAGCCGATACCTACGCCCCGTGTCCGGCTCGGTGTATCGATAGAATTTTCTGACGTAGCCGGGATCGTGCAAAGTGTATTGCGCGTTCCAGGTCCATTCATCTGATTTCGAGTACGACAGAATTATGTCGTGGTTGCGTGCAAGCCGCGTAAAGGCAAGACCCTTCGCGTTCGTTCTCTGCCACACGACCTCGTTGGTGAAGTGCTCCGCCCCGAACACCGCGTCCATCAACAGCTTGAGGTAATGGCTGGCCGTGGGGTCGCAATGGAGGTAGATGGAGCCGGTGGGTTTGAGGACACGACGGAGTTCCTGGAGGCGCGGGGCCATCATCGAGAGGTAGGCGAGCATGTCCGACTCGCCCACGAGGTTGCGGAACGCTTGCAGCGCCTGCGACAGTTTCCCGCCCGCCTCGACCGTTTCCTGATACGCCCGCGCGGCATTCTCATCCCAACGCCACGTGTCCTCGAAGGCCTGAATCTGCGACGCCGCCTCCGCCCCGTCATGCTCCTTGAACAGCACGTTGTAGCTCGCGTTCGAGTTAAACGGCGGGTCCAAATACACCAAATCAACCGACGCATCCCCGACATACCGCCGCAGCACGTCCAGATTGTCACCGAAATACAGTTGGTTCTTCTCACTCATAACAACCCGATTCTGCACACCGGCCCCATCGAAAGCAAGAGTGCCGTCTCACTCTCGCACCACGAACCCGATACTCGGACCTTCGCCTGCGAAAGGTGATGACATTCACGGAACAACATCCTGATCCAGTCCTTCTCCGACCCTTTCATGCCCCTCGTCTCAAGATTAAGTATAGTGTCCTCGGAATTGCCCAGACCATTATCTAATCGCGCACAGATTTGCCTTGCACCAGGATCCGAATACAGAATCAGTAGCCCCACAAAACAGCTTGATGATCGAGATCATGTCTTCAAGCTCTGACGGGGTTTTAGATGCTGTCGGATCGCCATGGGCGATCTTATTTCGCACGTCAACCAGATGGTTGACCATGTTGGTCACTGGCTGATACTTCGCTTGGAGTTTGCTTGCGAGGTCGCTCGAATATGTTTCGCATCCAAATCGGTTCAGATAACTACAAATCTTATCGTACGCTGGATTCGAAAAGCCTTTGCTAAAGGAGACCGAAGGCAGTGAAACAGCGAAGGCGCCCGTCCCTTCCCAGAAATCAGACTCAGTTTTCAGAAATTCGAAAACCTTTGACGCGATTTTGTCGTGATCGCTGGTGTCCTTGATCTCTGCCAGAATGCGCTTCGAAATGTGGTAAAAGAAACGCGGTGCCATTCGGGAGCGATCAACGCGCTTTACGACGATGGCTTCCAACGCAGTTTCGCCGAGTTCCCGGATATATGCCTCCAGATGTGCGGAGAGAAGGACAATCGAGCCTCGGCACAATGCGCTAATATGGTTGCGATGGCTAACAGCGTCTTCACGTTCGCGGGCAACTGCAGTTTCCCGCAGATCGTCCACCTCGATCAAGCGGCTCACAAAGGAGGAATATGCCGGAGTATAGCGTGCCATCACTCAACGATCCGTCGGAATACCTGTGTCCAGAGCTTGAATCGGCGAAGAGTTCGGGTCTTGTGATCAACCGCACGGCTGATCAAATCGGAGAATTCTTCATCCTCGAACATTTTCCGATAGGCAGTGCGGAACTCTGACCGCACTGCTTTTGCCTTGGATGGCGTAGTCCAAGATGCCGTCACCATCACGAGGTCAAACAAAGCTCGATTGATCGCTCTTGATCGTCCGCGCGGCATTCGTCGGAAGCATTCATCGGGGGTGAACCATACCAATGAGGTGTCTATCGCCTGTTGCCAAAGCTTAAGTAACCCGGAGATCCGAGCCTTAGAATACTTCCTGCCGGCCTTCGCGGCTTCATTGAGCCAGTGCTTCTGTGGAGTGCGATAAGACTTGAGCCCATGTATTTGAAAAGCATAGAACCTCAGGGCCAGTTCCTCATCGCGCATCCGCTTGTCAGGAGTTTTCCTCCGAAGTACGTCTAGCCAGGGGGGGTAGACTACTGCGTGTTGCAGAAGGTCGTTAAGCGCACCCCGGTGGACACAATTCCGCAGTTCTTGCGCGTTCAGAGGGACGGTGTTCGTGTTCAGACGTTCGAAAACGTCAAACTTAATTTCTGCATGACTCTCGTTGCTAATCAAGACGCACCGCATGGTGTGTGTCATTATCTGGCGTTGGGTTTTTGATTCGAGTTTGTGAAAGCGCTTGCCATTAAGCTCGGTAAGCACCTCAAGCCCAGACAGAGCGAACTGATTGTTACAGAACCTAAAGATTGAGTAGAGGCGTTGTTGGCCGTCAATAACATCCAGCTCAAAGTCCTCATTCTGCGACAGGTAGCAGGGCGGGATTGGAACGTTCAGAAGAATTGATTCAATCAGGCGTGAGGCAAGTTTGTTCGGCCAGACATACCGTCTCTGGAAAGTTGGCCGCTCCGACATGGGGCGAAGGAAGATAGTTTTTCCCTCGATCTGGTCAAGCAACGCTTTGACGCCGAGGTCGTAGGGATTCGTGATGAGGCGGCGATCTCTGATTGGAGTCTCGTCTGGATCCGGTTCTTCGACGCCCAGACCAATTTCGTATATGGGCTTGTCTATCATCTGTCTATCCTTCTTAGTCCAACTTCTGTTTATATGGTTTCCAGATATCCCCGCTTTCGGGTCTTGCTTCCAGATGAATTAAGTATGCTGTCCCTCGGAATTCCCGTTCTCGGTCTCCTTCATGAGCCCTACGATCAAATCAACGACTTCCTCTATTCCATCCAAGTCCATTATATCCACGGTTGCGCATGGCCCGTTGTAGAACTTCTGGACCGATTCAGACAGGGACTTCACAGGATGGTTATGGATTCGGGCGCGAATGGCTTCCTCGGGCATCATGACAACCATACGCAGCTTCTTCTTTCGAATCGTCAGAAAGACGATGTTCTTGGCCCCTTTTATGGAAATGTAATACTTTTGGGGATTAAACAAGTACTCGCTCCGTGCGTTGGACACCTCATCTTTCAGGCGGCTGTAGATGTTCTTTACCTCTTCGGATGTCCCCTCAAGATGCATGTCCTCAGAGTACTGCGTATCCTTCTTCTCCGATTCTGACGGCGTCTCCTCGAAGGAGAACTCTATGATCTCGAACTCAGGATGCACCGTCAGTAATGAGATGTTCGAGGGGCCAACAAATCTGCGAACCTCGATCACCCTGACCATCTTGCCCCACGTATCAGAGTATGTGTCGCTGATTTCCGGAAGCTCGGGCTTCGCCCCGTCAATTACAAGCAAGATGTTCTGGCTGCTATCAATGAGGTCACTAAGAAACTTGAAGATCTCTTGATCTCCCAGGTGCTTCTTGAATTGCCTCTTCAGTGTCTCGTCAGTGTCAATCATGGCGAAGAGCTTCTCGACAAGTTCCTTCTGACGTTTGCTGTTCCTATAGAAGGCGAAGAACTTTGTAATCTGCGGAAATATGTGGCGATAAAAGTCATGGCTTTCAAGCTCTACCTCGACGAGATAGAACTCGAAGTTATCCGGATCGGACATATCGAAGAGGAATGCGTCTGGAATGGACGAACCCAATGCAGTTGCGCCAATCTTTTTCTTGGTATCAATGTAGATCGTGTCTTCTCCGAATATCGTCTTATGAACACGGGCGACTTCGGCCTCAAACTCCGCCTCTAGCGCAAATTTGCGTTCTACGTAACGAGTGCCACCATGAACAACAATCATTTGCCAAGCTCCTTCTTCCTATGCAACGCCTCGTTCCCACGCTAGCGCGTGGGAATGCATACGCGGGCACCAATCGTGGCACACGTCCATCATACCACTGAGACCCGCATAGTTCTATGCATTTCCACGGAGCACAGAGCACCACAGGAAGGAGGCGAATTTCATTGGAACTCGTTTGCCGCGGGCGCGTCCAACTCCAGCTTGATGACGGTGTCGGTCTTGTCCTGCCGCGTTGGAGCGAGGACGATCCGCAGGGCATCGTTGGTTTGGTTTGCGCTCACATCGCCGCCCGTGAGCGCGTTGGCCTTGAGGATTTTCGCCTTCAGCGGCGGGAGTTCCAGTGTGTCGCCTTTCCATTGGAAGATATGGAGGTAAATGGTCTTGTCGTTATAGGTGGCGCCGCCCCATTCTCCGTTGCGGAAGGGACCGCCGCGGGTGGCGTAGATGCTGTCGCCATGCTTGGCCAGCCATGCTCCCATCTTCTTAGGCTAATTTGGGGACAGACTAGAATGGCACTAAGATAAGAGTGCCAAATAGCTCGCCAGCCTGTTAGCCTGCTTCAGCAGGCTCCTCTTTGCACCCATCTTTAGATGGGGTGGTATTGGCCTATTCCCTTTCCAACAGCCCGCTTCAGCGGGACTTTACGATGGCTTCAGCCGTGAGCGCCAGAGCCTTATCTTAGTGCCATTCGGGACAGACTACGAATTAACGGTTTTCCGATCCGGTTTTCTTGCTTGTTTTTTTGCGTGTGACGGCCTTGGTTTTTGGCCCGCGTTTTTTGGGGTGTAATGTGCGCTTGAGGAGGTGTTCGATTTGTTCGACGAACGTTTTAGGGCCGCAGGGCCGCCCGGAGTGGGTTCGGCGGCGGATGAAGTTCTGTGTTTCGTCGTCTTGAGACTGGCCGAGCCAATCGGACCAATCGGCCATAATGCCCGGTTCGGGAAAGTCGTTGGCCAATATGGGGTCTCGGCGCAATGCGCAGTGCGCGGCGGCGCTTGACCACCGGTAGTCTTGTGCATGTTTGACCAGCCGCGCGCGCACGGGATTGTATTCTACATACCTGACGGCGGCCCACAGGTACGCGCTGTCCATCGGAGAGGAATAGAACCGGCCTTGCCAGACATGCCCGCTCTGCCGCGTCCGCGTGTTGAAGTACATTGCGTACACCGTGTGCGCGTCTCGCAAGGACAGTGCCAGGGAATCTGCCCGCAGCGGAACCGCTACCAAGTGAATGTGGTTGGTCATAAGGCAGTAGGCCCATATTGCGAGCCCATGCCGGTCAGCGTATCGCTTCAAGAAACGCAGATAACACTCCCGGTCCGCATCTGTCTCAAACACGTCCGCCTGGCGATTCCCCCGCTGCGTAACGTGATGCGGAAATCCGGGCACAACCACTCGCGCCACGCGACTCATGCGTTCCATCATAGCCGCACTATGCCAAACGATTCAAATCCAAATTCGTAGTCTGCCCCTCGATTAAGCCAACCCGAATTAACCCTCGATTAATCCCAAATTGAGAATAACTGAATTGCGTAATTCATTGTCTGTACTTGATTTAGCGATGTTAATTCGTAGTCTGTCCCCGAATTAAATGGGATAATGGGTTTGGATTAGGCGCCGGCGGATTCGCCGTGTCTGGCTCGGATGCGTATGATGGCGCGTTTGAGGGCGACTTCGGCGAAGGCCACGTCGGCGGTACCTTGGGTCTTGTCGATTTCCTGCTCGGCCCATTGGCGCGCGGCCTCGGCGCGTTCGAGGTCGATTTCGGTGTCCATTTCGGCGGTTTGCGTCAGGACGAGGACTTTGTTCTGGATGACGTGGACCAACCCGCCGCTGACGGCGAACGAGTGGCGGATGCCCGACAAGAGGGTGGCCGTCAACACGCCGATGCTGATGGTGGCCACCATGGGGGCGTGGCCGGGGAGGACGGTGAAGACGCCTTCGGTGCCGGGGAGCGATACGTCGGCGACTTCGAGCCGGATGGGTTCGCGGTCGAGCGCGGCAATCTCGAGGGAGAGCGAATCTCCGTACGGGCCGGGCACGGTCAGGCCATCCTCATCCGGCGGGCCTTATCGACGGCGTCCTCGATTGGGCCGCAATAGAGGAACGCGGCCTCGGGCAGGGCGTCGTGTTGGCCGGAAAGGATTTCGGCAAAACTCCGGATGGTGTCCCGTAGCGGGACGTATTTGCCGGGCATGCCGGTGAACTGTTCCGCCACAAAGTTGGGCTGCGAGAGGAACCGCTGAATCCTTCTGGCGCGGTTGACGATGATTTTGTCTTCGTCGGACAGTTCGTCCATGCCGAGGATGGCGATGATGTCCTGGAGGTCGCGATACCGCTGGAGAACCTTCTGGACGGCTCGGGCGATGTCGTAATGTTCGTCGCCGAGTATGCGTGCATCGAGTATCCTGCTGGTGGAGTCGAGGGGATCGACGGCGGGATAGATGCCGAGTTCGGAGATCGGGCGGGACAGGACGGTAGTGGCGTCGAGGTGTGCGAACGCGGTTGCGGGTGCGGGATCGGTGAGGTCGTCCGCGGGCACGTAGACGGCCTGTACGGACGTGATCGAACCCTGTTTGGTGGAGGTGATGCGCTCCTGCAACTCGCCCATCTCCGTGGCCAAGGTCGGTTGGTAGCCGACGGCGCTCGGCATCCTACCCAGCAGCGCGGAGACTTCGGAGCCCGCCTGGGAGAACCTATAGATGTTATCGATAAACAGCAGGATATCCTGGCCGAGTTGGTCGCGGAAGAATTCGGCTACGGTCAGGCCGGTGAGGCCGACGCGTGCGCGCGCGCCGGGCGGCTCGGTCATCTGGCCATAGATGAGGGCGGCTTTGTCGAGCACGCCGGACTCGGTCATTTCGAGCCAGAGGTCGTTGCCTTCGCGGGTGCGTTCGCCGATGCCGGCAAATACGGAGAACCCGCCGTGCTTGGTGGCGACGTTGTGGATGAGTTCGAGGATCAGGACAGTTTTGCCGACGCCCGCGCCGCCGAACAGGCCGGTTTTTCCGCCCCGGCTGTATGGGGCGAGCAGGTCGATGACTTTGATGCCAGTCTCGAAGATTTCGGTTCGGGTGTCGAGGTTGTCGAACTCGGGGGCAGGACGGTGGATGGGCCAGTGTTCGCGGGCCTCGATGGGTCCTTTTTCGTCGACGGGCTGGCCGACGACGTTCATGATCCTGCCGAGCACCTCGGGGCCGACGGGTACGGTGATGAACGCGCCGGTGTCGGCCACTTCCATACCGCGGGCGATGCCGTCGGTGCTGTCCATGGCGATTGTGCGCACGACGTTCTCGCCGAGGTGGAGGGCCACTTCGAGCACCAGCACCTTTCCGCTCGGGCGCGTCAGTTCGAGCGCGTGATAGATGGCAGGCAACTGCCCCGGCGCGAACTTCACGTCCACCACCGGTCCGATAACCTGAGCTACCGCACCCTTATTCATTCGGCGACTCCTTCAAGCTTGTCTCGCAAATTCTGCCCTGAAGCTTTGCCTCCCCCGTAAACGATGAAGGCAGGTCCGTGAAAAGCGGGGACAGACACGCTTTTCTCAAACTGCCGAGAAAAGCGAGTCAGTCCCCGTTTTTCGCTTATAGTTTGCATTATACGGCCTCGGCGGCGCTGATCACCTCGGTGACTTCCCGTGTGATTTCCGCTTGGCGCTCCTTGTTGTATGTCAGCGTCAGCTTGCCGATGATGCCGCCGGCGTTTCGGGTGGCGGAATCCATGGAATTCATCCGTGCGCCGTGCTCGCTGGCAGCCGACTCGTGCAGTATCCGGTACATCTGGACGTAGACGTTGTTGAGGAGCAACTGAAACAGGATCTGGTCCTCGGACGGCTCGAAGATGTAGTCGACCGGGGGCGTTTCCGCAGCCTCGATAGACGGGTAGGGAAGCAGGCGTTCGAGCACGACGTGCTGTGTGATGGCCGTTTTGAACTCGTTGTAGACGCAATAGACCTCGCTGAACTTGCCGCCGGTGAGCCGCTGCACGAAATCGTCCACAACGGCGGAGGCGGAACTCATGCTGAACCGGTCGAACAGGCCCGGAAACGCCCGGCACACCGTCACGTTGCGCCGCTTGAATGCGTCGACGCCTTTGCGCCCGACCACGATCAGTTCGACGGGCCTGCCGGCGAACTCTTCGCGCATCGCCCGCAGGGTTTCATTAATGATGTTGATATTGAACCCGCCGCATAGGCCCCTGTCGGAGGTCACGACCACCAGCCCGACCGTGCTGCCGCTGCCGCGTTGCAGCAGGGGGTGTTTTTCGGGGTCGGCGCGTGCGGCAAGGGCTTTTGTGAGGTCATCCATGTTATGGGCGTACGGGCGGGTGCGGCGGATGGCTTCCCGGGCTTTGCGGAGCTTTGAGGCGGCGACCATTTTCATGGCGCGGGTGATTTTCTGGGTGTTTTTCACGCTGTTGATGCGTCGTCTGATTTCCTGGAGGTTCATCCGCGGCCTTTGTCCTTCTGCCAGATAATATCGAGGAATGTGCGGATGGCGTTGTCAATGGCGGCCGTCAATTCGTCGGAAAGTTGTCCGGTTTGGGCGAGTTCGGAGAGCAGATGGGTGTGCTGTGTCTCGAGATAACTGTAGAGTTCCTGTTCGAGCTTGCCGACCTCATTGAGGGGGATGTCGTCGAGCAACCCGGAGGTGGCGGCGTGGATGATGATGGTTTGCTTTTCGATCGGGAGGGGCTGGTACAGGGGCTGCTTGAGGATCTCGACGAGGTGGGCGCCGCGGTTCAACTGGGCGCGGGTTGTGGCATCGAGTTCAGTGCCGAACTGGGCGAACGCCTCGAGTTCGCGGTACTGGGCGAGGTCGAGGCGCAACATGCCGGCGACTTGTTTCATGGCGGGCGTTTGTGCGGCGCCGCCGACTCTGGACACGCTGATGCCGGGGTTGATGGCGGGCCGGACGCCCGCGTAGAACAGGCTCGACTCGAGGAAGATCTGGCCGTCCGTAATCGAGATGATGTTGGTGGGGATGTAGGCGGAGATGTCTCCGGCCTGGGTTTCGATGATGGGCAGTGCGGTCAGTGTGCCGCCGCCGTGATGTTCGTTGAGGATGGCGGCCCGTTCGAGCAGCCTCGAGTGAAGGTAGAAAATATCGCCTGGATACGCCTCTCGACCGGGCGGGCGCCGCAGCAGCAGGCTGAGTTGCCGGTATGCGACGGCGTGTTTGCTGAGGTCGTCGTAGATGATGAGCGCGTGTTGGCCTTTGTCCCTGAAGTATTCGCCCATGGCGCACCCGGCATAGGGGGCCAGGTACTGCATGGGGGCGGATTCTGCGGCCGACGCCAGGACCACGATCACGTAGTCCATCGCGCCGTGCGCTACGAGGTCCTGCACCACACGGGCGACACTCGATTGTTTCTGGCCGATGGCGACGTAGACGCAGATGACGTCGCTGTTGCGCTGGTTGATGATGGTGTCGACGACGATGGCGGTCTTGCCGGTTTGGCGGTCCCCAATGATGAGTTCGCGCTGGCCGCGGCCGATGGCCGTCATCGAGTCGATGGCTTTGATGCCGGTTTGGAGCGGCTGTCGCACGGGCTGGCGCTCGACAATTCCCGGCGCGATCCGCTCGACGGGGTTGAATTTAGCGACGTCGATGGGGCCGCGGCCATCCAGCGGCTGCCCCAATGCGTTGACGACCCGGCCAATCAGGCCCTCGCCGACGGGCACGGAGGCGATGCGGCCGGTCCGTTTGACGGTGTCGCCTTCACCGATCTTTTCAAACCCGCCGAACAGGACTGCCCCGACGTTGTTCTCTTCGAGGTTGAACACCATTCCGGTGACGTCGTGGGGGAATTCGAGCAACTCGCCGGCCATGGCCTTTTCAAGCCCGTAGATCGAGGCGATGCCGTCGCCGGCGTGGACGACGGTTCCGACTTCGGCGATGTCGATGCTCCACTTGAAGTCGCTGATTTGCCTGCGGATCAGTTCGCCGAGTTCGTCGGCTCGAGCCTTAATATCCATACTGCGTCTTTTCCTCCGCAAGCAGAAGTTGCTTGAGCCGTTCGAGCCTGGTGCGCAGGCTGAAATCAAAATAGACGCCCCACATGTAAACAATGAGGCCCGCGACGATGGCCGGGTCTATCTCGTTGCGCAACCGCACCGTTTTTCCCGCCAGCCGTTCCAGCGCTTTTATCAGCCGGCCACGGAGGTCTTTCCCCAGGGGGACGACCGTCACGACGGTCACCTCGACGGTGTTGAGCCAGTCGTCGATACTGCGGTCGAACTGGGCGGCGATGTCGGGCAACAGGCCCATCCGGTTGCGGTCAAGCAGGGCGTGCATGAAGTTGCGCAGCGGGCCGGCGGCTTGAAGCGGTTCGAGCGCCAGGTCCAGGATTTGGCGGCGTCGGTCGATGGCGTGTGCGGGATTTTCCAGTGCGTTTTTGAACGACGGCGTGCCCTCGTAGAATAACGCCAGCCGCGAGAGGTCTTCGGTGGTTTTTCGCAACTGTTCAGGTCCGGCCACCGACTCGCCCAGCGCTTTGGCATAACGTTCTACAAGGAGTGATTTTCTCATGCAATCAACTCCAGCAGGCTTGCAAACTGGTCGACATTTTTGCGTAATTCGACTTCCGATGCTTCCGCCGCATAACGCGCCTGGAGCGTTTCCACAGCCTGAGCCACGAGTTCCTGTTTGATCTGGGCGGCCGCCCGCAGGACTTCGGTGCGTTTGCGGTCTTCGGTTTCGCGGGCCAGTTGGAATGTGGCGAGCCGTGCCTCTTCCCGGATTTGAACAAGGCTGGCGTTGATGGCGTCTTCGGCGCGGGCGTTCATCTCGGCTTGTTTCTCGGGCCATTGGTCGGCTTCAGCCTGAACCTCGGCCAGCCGGTGCATGGCGGCGGTGCGGGCCTTGGAAGCTTTCGTCATCGTGGTCCTGGTTTCGTGCACCCGCTTGTCCAGGTAGTCCAGAGTCGGCCGATAGGCAAACCGCACCACCAGCACCAGAAACACCACCCCGTTCAATACATGAAACCACAGCGTGAACGCCTCGATCCGCAGGCGTTCCGCCCGGTATTCGGGCTGCGCCTGGTACGCCTGCACAAACGCCAGTTGTTCGTGGCGCGGGTCTTCCGGCGGATACAGGTGCGGCCGCTCCCGGAATTGCTCGAACGACGGGTCATTGGTTATGCGGACAAAACGATCGTGAGCCTCCCCGTACCGGGCCAGGTAACTTTTGGACAGGTCTGGCGACTTGAAAAAAAGCAGACCCGCCACCGAAAGTGCCGAATAGACGGCAAGCGAAACCAGGAGGAACCGCTTGGCGGGGCTCACATCAGGCTCCCTTCTACGTTGACCTGGCGATCCATGGCCTCGACGAGGTCCGGGAGCACGTGGCCGTAATGCTCCCGCTCGTGTTCAACGTGCGCCTGAATGTGCACATGGAATGCGGCCACCGCGGCGTCGGCCTTCTCGCGCCGCTCATCGGCCTCGATGCGGTTCTGGCGGTAGGCGTTGAACCGGGCTTCCCGGAGGCGCTGCGCGCCCTGCTGCTGCGTCGCCACGAGGCGATCCGCCTGGTGTTGCTGCAGCCGGTCGGCTTCGATCTGGTCTTTTTGGGTCAGATCTTGTTCGCGGCGCATCCGCGCCTGCCGCTCGATCATCAGGCGGTGAAGCGGGGCAAATATGAGCCTGCGCGAAACGCCGTAGAAGATCAGGAACAGCGCCAGTTCAACCACGATGGTCAGGTTTAAAGAAACCATACAGGGTCTGCCTTCGCGACCGGCTCGGTCAGCCGGCCACCACCAGGATCAGCAGCGCTATCAACAGGGCATAAATGGCGGTGGCTTCCGTGATGGCTATGCCGAGAAGCATGGCGCGCGTTATGGCGCCGGCGGCCTGTGGGTTTCTGGCGATGCTCTCGCAGGCACGCGCCGTAGCGAACCCTTCGCTGAGCGCGGCTCCGATCACGCCAAACGAGATCGCAAACGCCGCCGCCGCCACCCCCACCACCGCCCGGATGTCGGGGCCGCTCATCCCCGTCTCGGCCTGGGCCACCGTGGTTTGCAGTAAAGCCAGTGCAGTGCTCACATCCATATGCCAATCCTTTCTTTTTTCGAAATGTTGCCGGCGCGACCGGCGACGGACACGCCTAAGGCGACTAAGAAGCCGCATTCAGAATCTTTGTTCGCTACCTTGAACCAACATCTACGCGTCGTGCGCAGATGTCGCGAACACAGATTCTAAGAGGCTGCAACAATCATCTTGAGGCTGCCGCTATGTAAACGAGTGTCAGCATCGAGAAAACGTAAGCTTGTATCACCGCTTCAAAGGCCAGAAAGAAGCTGTTCAAAACCAGCGGCAAGAACAGCCCACGCACCAGCAGGAATAAGACCGCCATGACGGTCGCGCCCCCGAGCATGTTTCCGAACAAACGGAATGAAAGCGACAGCATCCTCGAGATCTCGCCGATCACGCTGATCGGGAAAAACAGCAAAGCCGACGCTTTGCCCGCGGCCGATTTCCACCCGGCACGTTTTGCATCCCATAGCGGCCCCGCCATTTCCTTCAGGGCGCCTCCGACGCCCCGGTAATAGAAGCCGTAGAAAGTTGCGTAGGAGAGGCTGAAGAAACTCATGGCCAGCGTGCAATTCAAGTCGGCGGTTGGTTCCTGAATAAACGGCGCAGGCAGGGCCACAATCGCGTTAGCGACCAAAAGATACGCAAACAATGCCGAAAGAAGAGGCACAAACCGCGTTCGTTTGTCTGCGTAGTCGGGGTCGGCGGCCTCGTCAAACGTTACGGCGAACATGCCGTCCCAGCTTTCCACCAAGAGTTCGACCATGGCCTGTCCCCGGCCGGGGACCAGCGACGACCGGCGAACCGACGCCCACAGCACGCCCAGCAGCACCGCCATCACCAGCAGCGTGTTGGCAATCGTGGACAAGTTGAGCCCGCCGAACGGGATCGCGTAGTCCGTAAACGGTAGGTAGTGCCACGTGAACCGCTCTATAAGATTTTCCATGCTGCCAACTTAACCTGCCTAATCAGCAGTCTTTTCCGCCTCAACCTCGGCGGCGCCTGTGTAAACGATCACAGCTAGTGGTATCACTAAACCGGCCGCCGCGCCTACAACGCCTGCAGCCCGGCCGCCGCCCAACTTGTACCCTATGTAAAAAACGGCCGCGTAAACGGCCCAGCGTATAAACCCCCACACATACAAACTCCACTTTACACCATTGACAGAATCCCCTGCAAGGCGAAGCGCCCTGATCCGGCCGAGCTGGACGATCACGTTGGCCGCGCCACCCACAGAAAGGCCCGCGGCCGCCGCACGGCTCAACGGCAGCAACACCAGAAAAGTCCCTCCCAGGAATAAGACTGAAAGGCGAATGAACCGGTTTCTTAAATTATCCATTGTGTGGCGTCACGGGCGTATTGGGCTGGGGTCCGAGGCTGAACAAAAGGTATTTTCATTTAGGGATATTTACTTCACTCAACCGCCCCCAATAGGTGGTGGTTTGATGAGGGTTGAAAACGGGGCCGGCTCGACCTGCACGGCCTGCTGGGCCAACCGGTAAAACAGCTTGCCCCGAGACCTGG